>Ga0265303_10000095_pt1 | contig 39328 bp, 32 predicted proteins | sample Helome_2_FD_192494 | JGI IMG/M metagenome (GOLD analysis project Ga0265303, IMG submission 192494) | Marine sediment microbial communities from subtidal zone of North Sea - Hel_20160317 (Illumina Assembly) | ecosystem: Environmental > Aquatic > Marine > Subtidal zone > Sediment ... | reverse complement strand
CATTATAAAGCTCGAAATGGAAAAAACTCCTGTAACTGTGGCGAATTTCGTTTCCCTGGCAGAGGGTAACAATCCATTTGTAAGTGAAGAGTATAAAGACCGTAATTACTATGACGGTACAATTTTTCACAGAGTCATTAAAGGTTTTATGATTCAGGGAGGTGATCCTACTGGTACAGGTAGCGGTAACCCGGGGTATAGGTTTAAAGATGAATTCAATGATTCACTTGTACATAATAAGGCAGGTATTCTTTCTATGGCTAATTCGGGGCCAAAAACCAATGGAAGTCAGTTTTTCATAACTCATAAAGAAACCCCTTTTCTCAATGGTAAACACAGTGTTTTTGGAGCGGTTGTATCTGGAATGGATGTTGTAGATTCCATTGCCAATGTAAAAACCTTCGCAGAACCGAACAAAAAGGACAAACCCGTCGTTGATGTAGTAATAAATTCCGTGTACATCGTTAGAAATGGAAAAGAAGCCAAGAATTTTGATGCTGTACAAGTGATGACAGATTATTTTGCAGAGGAAGAAGCTGTTATTGCGGCTATCGCCAAGGTTAAAACCGATTTCGCAGCGGAAGTTAAACAACAACAGGAACTTGCAAAAGAGCTACCGTCTGGTTTAAAAATCCTAACTCTACAAGAAGGAACTGGTGCTAACCCAAAGATTGGTGATAAAGTATTAGTGTATTATGCTGGCTGGCTGGAAGATGGAACTCTTTTCGACAGTAATTATGAAGAAGTTGCTATCAAATTTGATAAATTCGATGGAAGAAGAAAACAAGGAGGAGGTTATGAGCCCTTTCCCATGGATTACAGTCCCGATTCAAGGCTTGTAGCCGGTTTCAAAGAGGGTTTATTAGGTATGAAAATTGGAGACAAAATCAGGATATTTATTCCACCACATTTGGGTTATGGCGAACAAGGCGGAGGTCCAATCCCTCCAAACGCTGATCTCATTTTTGACTTGGAGATTATAGGTATAGCCGAGTAAAAAAAGGGCCCGAAAATTTTCGGGCCTTTTTTATTTAGGGTGTATTCTTTAAAATCTGTAATAGAAAGGTCCAAAACTTCTTTACTGAAGAGATACTTACTCTTTCATCCGGAGAATGCGCACCTTTAATAGTAGGCCCGAAACTTATCATATCTATTTCCGGGTAATTTTTTCCGAGAATACCACATTCCAATCCGGCATGACAGGCTACTACTTGTGGTTGTTCATTAAAAAGGATTTCATACTGATCTTTAAGCACTTCCAATATCTCAGAATTCGGATTTGGACTCCAACCTGGATATTCCCCAGTTAAAGTAACCTTACAATCTGCAAGCTCAAAAACGGATTTGAGAGAAGTAGCCAAATCAATTTTGGCGGTATTTACAGAAGATCTTGTTAGACATCCAATCCTAATCTTCCCGGATTTGACTTCAATTCTGGCAATGTTATTAGAAGTTTCCACCAAATCGGGAATTGCTGCACTCATTCCATAAACGCCGTTATGAGCTCCATATACAGCTCTTAAAATTTTATCCTGAGCGGTTTTTTCCATTATCTTTACCGGTATTTTAACTTTGTTCAGGCTAATATCCAGGTTGGTTTCAACAAAAGAATTCTCCCTTTTAATGTCCTCTACCCACTTGCTTATTTTAACTTCAAAATCTTCTTGTCGGTCTGCTTTTAAAACAACTGTGGCAAAACTCTCGCGAGGAATAGCATTCCTCAAACTTCCTCCATCAATTTGTGACACTCCAATACCGAATTCTTCTGTACTTTTAAACAAAAGGCGGTTCATTATTTTATTTGCATTCCCAAAACCTCGGTGTATATCCATACCACTATGTCCGCCGTGTAATCCTTTGACGCTTATGCTGTATGCAATCGACTCTTTTGGCACTGTTTGTTCCTCATAGGTTCTGCTTGCTGTAATATCTATCCCGCCGGCGCATCCAATATCTATTTCGTCATCTTCTTCAGTGTCTAAATTCAATAAAATCTTACCCTTGAGGACACCTCCTTTTAGTCCCATTGCCCCCGTCATACCAGTTTCTTCATCAATAGTGAACAAGGCTTCAAGAGGGGGATGTGGAATATCATGGCTTTCTAGTAGACTCATTATCGCTGCTACTCCCATCCCGTTATCTGCACCAAGAGTTGTTCCCCTGGCTCTAACCCAATCACCATCCACGTACATCTCAATTCCCTGAGTATCAAAATCAAAATCTGTAGAAGAATTTTTTTGATGAACCATGTCTAAATGAGATTGAAGTGTAAGTGTTTTACAATCTTCCATTCCAATCGATGCCTCTTTTCTGATAATAACATTGCCTACTTCATCTTTAAAGGTCTCTAATTGCAAAGACTTACCAAAATTCAGCATGAATTCAATTACTTTTTCTTCCTTCTTGGAAGGACGTGGTACGGCATTAAGTTTTGAGAAATTATTCCAGATTCTCTTTGGTTCTAATTGTTCTATTTCTTGGTTCATATTTTACTTTAAGAATCAAAAATACATATTGAAAATTAACCAAGCGAGATAATTGTTATTTTTGAATTCATGAATAATAGGTTGAAGAATGGAATTGCATTATCCATTATCCCGCAAATAATAATAGTCAAGTGTCTCGGGAGTTATCCGGAGCTTGTTGAAAATTATTACAGCAAAGGCCTGTATCCTCTTATTTCACACTTTTTTCGGATCGCATTTGGATGGCTTCCATTCTCCATTGGCGATCTAATTTACACCGTCCTAATAATACTTGCCATCTGGTATATAATTATCAAAAGAAATCAAATAAGAAAAAACCTGAAACTATTCTTTAGGGATATAGTTTTAATACTTTCCGTAGCCTACTTCACATTTCATCTCATGTGGGGCTTCAATTATTACCGTGTACCACTTTCTCAAACACTTGACCTAAAAGACACCTATACGACCAATGAATTGATATTGTTTACAGAAAAGCTCATAGAAAAGACAAATAAACTTCAGTATGAAGTAACTTCAGACACTTCACTAGCGGTAAATATCCCGTATAATCATAAGGAAATCTTTCAAAAGACCCTGGAGGGGTACACAAATCTCGGAATCAGGTATCCGTTTTTTAGTTACAAGAATCCAAGTTTAAAGAAATCTATTTTTAGTACTGCCCTCAGTTATATGGGATATGGCGGCTATCTTAATCCTTTTACAAATGAGGCTCAGGTGAATAATAAAATACCTAATTTCAGATTTCCGGTGATTACGGGACATGAAATAGGACATCAAGTTGGTTATTCTGCAGAAAACGAAGTTAATTTTATAGGATACCTCGTTACAGCCAATAATAAAGATATTTACTTTAAGTATTCTGCCGCAGCCTATGCACTTAGTTATTCATTAAGTGAAATAAAATTAAGAGATGAAGCTAAATTTCGTGAGTTATATTCCAGCTTAAACCGGGGTGTTCAAAAAAACTACGAAGAGTTGAATAAATTTTGGCTGGCCTATGAAAATCCTTTTGAGCCTGTGTTTAAGTCAATTTTTAATACATTTCTGAAAGCGAACAACCAGGAAGAAGGGATAAAAAGTTATAGACTTATTGTTACACTCTTGGTTACATATGATATAAAATATCCGTTTGAATGAGTACCATAGTCGATTTTTAGGTAATAAAGTGGATGCCTCTGATATTCTTAACTTTACCCCTGTATCCTTTCAACTATTTTAATACCAACCGGCATGCATTAAATAGGAACCCGGTTTTAAAGTTTCAGAAAGCGAAACATTCTCAAAATGCATAGTGTTTTTAACTACTTTTATTACTTTTCCCTCGTAGGCTTGCCAGGTAATCGATTTTGAAAATATGAAATTATTTATTTTCATCCAACCGGCTTATTCTATCCATTTAACCTTGTCTGACTTTTCCCTAATTCATCTATTTTTGTCTTATGAACAAAATTAAGCAGATTAGTAGTTTACAAAATCCTTTGGTTAAAAGAGTATTCCTGTTAAAGGAAAAATCACGTGAACGTAGAAATTCTGGCTTATTTGTATTAGAAGGACAGCGAGAATTTGAATTGGCATGTAAAGGCCGTTATACTATTCAGATTGTCTTTTTTTGCCCCAATATTATTTCTGAAGAAAAAGTAAGGCTAATTATTGCCCAGCTTGAGAAATCTCCAGAATTGGTAGAAGTGACACCGGAGATATACCAAAAAATAGCATATCGAGAAAGTACGGAGGGAATTGTTGCTATTGCCTGTTCAAAAAATCACAATCTAAATGATATTTCATTTAGGAATAAAAATCCATTAATATTGATTGCGGAAGCACCGGAAAAACCTGGAAATGTTGGTGCTTTATTAAGAACTGCGGATGCAGCTAAATTAGATGCTGTAATTATTGTAAATAGCAACGGTGATCTTTATAATCCAAATATAATCAGAGCCAGTGTTGGATGCCTTTTTTCAGTAAATATTGCAACTGGAAAAACTCAGGAGGTCATCAATTTTTTAAAAAAGAATAAAATAGCTATTTATTCAGCCACCTTGTCAGCTTCATGTAACTATACCGAGGTGGATTTTAAGAAACCTTGTGCCATTGCAGTAGGTACTGAGGCTACCGGACTTACATCAGAATGGTTGCAGGAATCCGATCAGAATATTATTATACCAATGCAAGGTGAGATAGATTCCATGAATGTTTCTGTATCGGCTGCAATTCTTATCTTTGAGGCTAAGCGGCAAAGAGAATTTCTTTAAGATTATAACCCCGATTGCCAGGTTCACTATTAAAAATTCAACCCTTTTTTAGTGCCCGCTTATTTAAATTTGTCACGTTTTTAATTGAATGATAAAAGTCTTCTATGAATAGTACTTTACTGTTTTATATAATAATAGTAATCATAGTGCTCCAATTCCTTATGGAAACTGTACTGGATTATCTCAATTCACGAAAATTTCAGGATCCTATTCCAGAAGAGTTGCAGGATGTCTTTGATAAGAAAGAATATTTAAAATCTCAGGCATATAAGAAAGATAACTACAAATTTGGCATTCTATCTTCTTCCTTTTCTCTTGTTCTTACTTTAGGATTTTTAATATTTGGTGGATTTGAATGGCTAGACTTACTCGTGCGAAATATTACTGAAAACCAAATTTTAATGGCTCTTTTATTTTTTGGTATCATTATGATAGGAAGTGATATTATTACAACGCCTTTTTCATATTATCAGACATTCGTGATAGAAGAAAAATATGGGTTCAATAAGTCTACTAGAAAGTTGTTTTTTATTGATAAAATTAAAGGCTGGTTAATGATGGCTATTTTAGGAGGAGGTATACTCTCAATGGTCATTTGGTTTTTTCAATTTGCTGGTATTAATTTTTGGATATATGCCCTTGGACTGATTGCCATATTCACGGTTTTTATGAACCTTTTTTACAGCAGGTTAATAGTACCTTTATTTAACAAACAAATTCCCCTGGAGGATGGATCGCTTAAGAGTAAAATTGAAAATTACACACGTAAGGTGGGATTTAAACTTCAAAATATCTTTGTTATAGACGGATCCAAGAGAAGTACTAAGGCTAACGCATATTTCGCCGGTTTTGGAAAAGAAAAAAGGGTAACACTTTATGATACGTTAATTCAGGATTTAGAGGAAGAAGAAATAGTAGCCGTACTTGCTCATGAAGTCGGGCATTATAAGCGGCACCATATTATTATAAATCTAACTATTTCAATACTTCTCACAGGAATTACACTGTTCATACTATCCCTTTTTATTAATAACCCCGAATTTTCATATGCTATAGGTGTCGCTAAACCTAGTTTTCATGCTGCTTTAATTTGTTTTGGAATCCTCTATAGTCCAATCTCCGAAATAACCGGTTTGGTGATGAACATTCTGTCCAGAAAATTTGAATTTGAGGCAGATGATTATGCCAAAAATACCTATGAAGCTTTGCCTTTAATCAACTCATTAAAAAAACTTTCAAAAAATAGCCTGAGCAATCTAACCCCGCATTCAGCCTATGTATTTTTGCACTATTCTCACCCACCCTTGATTCAAAGAATACGTAACCTTAAGGCATGATTTTTGTTGGTAAGTAGAAAAGATTGTGGTAAATTTATTTTATGAGTGTGGAAACGGACTTGGAGCAGGAGAACAAGCAAATTGCAAAGCAATACAAGGAATTACTTAGAATTAGTTATCAGGCATTAACTGCTAAAGATAAAAAACTAGTACGTTCTGCTTTTGACATAGCCGTTGATGCCCATAAGAATCAACGAAGAAAATCAGGAGAGGCCTATATTTTTCATCCTATAGCAGTAGCCAAGATAGTAGCTTCAGAAATTGGTCTCGATGCCGTATCTATTGCGGCAGCATTACTCCATGATGTTGTTGAAGATACCGACTATACATTAGATGATATTGAGCGAATGTTTGGTGAAACAATAGCTCGCATTGTGGACGGCCTTACGAAAATTGCTCATCTCAAAAAGGAGATGAACATATCCCAACAGGCAGAGAATTTTCGAAAAATGTTACTAACGTTGCATGATGATGTTCGGGTAATTATCATTAAGATAGCAGATAGATATCACAATATGCTTACTATGGACGCCATGCCAGAGCACAAGCAGGTGCAAATGGCCTCTGAAACGCTTTATATCTACGCTCCCCTGGCTCATAGAATTGGACTCTATAATATAAAAACAGAACTAGAGAATCTAAGTCTGAAATACACAGAGCCGGAAGTATACAATGATATTCAGGAAAAAATTGAGCAAACCAAAGAAGAACAACAGAATTATATTGATGAATTCTCCAATATTATTCGAGATTCTTTGGATAAAGAAGGTCTTGAATATCATATAAAAGGAAGGATGAAGTCGATCTATTCCATCAGAAAAAAAATGGTATCTCAGAATGTTGCTTTTGATGAAATCTATGACAAGTTTGCTATTCGCATCATTTATAAATCTGATACACAGAATGAGAAATTCATTGCCTGGAAAATATACTCTATTGTAACAGATCATTTTACGCCCAATCCAATACGTCTTCGCGATTGGATATCTTCTCCAAAATCAACAGGTTATGAAGCTCTGCATATTACTGTAATGGGCCCTGAAGGCAAATGGGTTGAGGTTCAGATACGGAGTCAGAGAATGCACGAAATAGCCGAGAAAGGCTATGCCGCTCACTTTAAATATAAACATGGAGCACAAAAAGAGCAGGGAATAGAGATGTGGCTCAACCGTTTGCAGGAAGCTCTGGAATCTTCTAATGGAAATGCCGTGGACTTTGTGGAGGAATTTAAATTAAATCTATATTCGAAAGAGATCTTTGTTTTTACACCAAAAGGTGAATTAAAATCATTACCAAAAGACGCCACCCCTTTGGATTTTGCTTTTAATATTCATACCGAAGTAGGAATGAGAACCCGGGGGGCGAAGGTAAATGGAAAGTTGGTACCTCTGAACACTACATTAAATAGCGGTGACCAAGTTGAGATCATTACATCAGAAAAAGCCAAACCCAATCAGAACTGGCTGGATTATGCTACTACAGCAAGAGCCAGAGCAAAAATTCGCTCGTCTTTGCGAGAAGAACAAAAAGAAATTGCTGAGGAAGGTAAGGAAACATTAAGACGTAAACTTAAGTCTCAAAAAATTAATATGAACGAGGATTCCATCAATAAGATGGTGGTTCACTTTAAGCTTAAGACCAGTTTGGATCTGTTCTATCGAGTAGGTATCGGAGTAATTGATAATCAGATGATCAAAGATTTTGCATCATCTTATAATAATGCATTTATCAGTTTTTTCAAAAATAAGATTCGGCGTAAACCAGTACAAGAAGATATTGATAAGGCCGAAATAACTTCCAAATATGATATGCTTGTATTTGGTAAGGAGGAGGAAAAATTAAATTACACTCTATCCAAATGCTGTAGTCCAATTCCCGGAGATGAAGTCTTTGGTTTTGTAAGTGTGGCTGAAGGTATAAAAGTTCACAAGAAAAACTGTCCAAATGCTATTTCTCTGCAATCTAACTATGCCTACAGGATTATCGGTGCCAAGTGGATTGATTCAAGCCAGGAAGAATTCACTTCAGAAATTAAACTGACAGGAATTGATAATTTAGGTCTGATGAACGAGATTACAGAAATTATTTCTGATAATATGCTTGTTAATATGCGGAATCTCAATTTTAGTACAGATGGAGGTACCTTTACAGGTAAAATTACGGTAGTAGTAAAAAATAAATCCATTCTCAAAAAACTTATCAATAATTTGAAGCGGTTAAACGGCATTGAAAAGGTGACTCGGGTATAGAGATTTCACAGAATTTTTTTGGCGCAATCTAGCGGTAATAAAATATCTATATTCGTATTTTTAGATGTACATTTGCCATTAAGATGATGACGTAATTATGGGGACCAATAAGGACCAAGAAATCGTTAAAAAAGTATTTACCGCCTTTTTGGAGGAAAATGGGCATAGAAAAACCCCCGAACGTTATGCAATCCTCCAGGAGATCTATGAAAGTGATGAACATTTTGATATAGAGTCGCTTTATATCAATATGAAGAATAAAAACTATCGGGTAAGCAGAGCAACGCTTTACAATACAATAGAACTTTTGCTGGATTGTAAGTTAGTCCGAAAGCACCAATTTGGTAAGAATCAGGCGCAGTACGAGAAGTCCTATTTTGACAGGCAGCATGATCATGTAATTCTGACGGATACCGGAGAAGTGGTTGAATTTTGTGACCCGCGAATACAATCAATAAAACAAACTATTGAAGAGGTATTCGATATTAAAATAAATAATCATTCGTTGTACTTCTACGGTACGAGAAACCACAAAGAAAAAGCTAATAAATAACCAATAAATTACCGCATGGCCGTAGATTTGCTACTGGGTCTTCAATGGGGAGACGAAGGAAAAGGAAAAATTGTTGATGTACTTACCAAAAACTATAATATTATAGCCAGGTTTCAGGGAGGCCCAAATGCGGGGCACACTTTGGAATTTGATGGCATAAAACACGTTTTACACACTATTCCTTCTGGTATATTTCATGACAATGCGATCAATGTTGTAGGTAACGGGGTAGTTATTGACCCGGTTATTTTTAAGAAAGAACTTGATAACCTTAACAAGTTTAATCTGGATATAAAATCCAAACTCCTAATTTCCAGGAAAGCTCATCTGATTTTACCTACCCACAGGTTGCTGGATGCAGCCTCGGAAGCCGCAAAAGGTAAAGCAAAAATAGGTTCAACTCTGAAGGGTATAGGACCTACTTACATGGACAAGACAGGACGAAATGGAATAAGAGTAGGAGATCTTGAACTAAATAACTGGAAGGAGAAATATCGTGCATTGGCTGATAAGCATGAATCCATGATAGACTTTCATAATGTAGATATACAATACGATCTTCAGGAATTGGAATCAGATTTCTTTAATGCTATAAAGGAATTAAAACAACTGACTTTTATCGATAGTGAGGAGTATCTTTACCAGGCTCAGAAAAGTGGAAAAAAAATCCTGGCTGAAGGAGCTCAGGGTTCCCTGCTGGATATCGATTTTGGAACGTATCCTTATGTTACTTCTTCAAATACAACCGCCGCAGGAGCATGTACGGGGCTTGGTGTACCTCCGGGGAACATAGGAGGCGTTTTTGGCATTTTTAAAGCATATACCACCCGTGTAGGAAGTGGACCTTTTCCAACAGAACTATTTGATAAAGTTGGCGCTACTATGGGAAGAGTGGGCAATGAATTTGGAGCTACTACAGGCAGGCCACGACGTTGTGGCTGGTTAGATCTTGTGGCTTTAAAATATGCAGTTAGGATTAATGGGGTTTCAGAATTAATGATGATGAAAGCAGATGTACTTAGTGGATTTAAAACAGTAAAAATCTGCATAGCATACAAATACAAAGGGGAAAAAGTAAATCACCTCCCTTATAATATTGAAGCAGAAAATATTGTTCCTATTTACAAAGAAATGAAAGGATGGGAAAAGGATCTTACCAAAATGACCAGCGCAGAGCAACTCCCGGAAACATTAATAGAATACATCGATTATCTTGAAGCGGAGTTAGAAATTCCGATTAAAATTGTATCCGTAGGCCCGGATCGTAAGCAAACTATTCACAGGTAATTACATATCAATAGAAATTAGTTGGCAACTCATTATATACCTGAAATACTAAAGCTCTCGAAAAAATCGGTTCATTACAGTTTAGCCATAACCTTCAGATAAAAAACATATTATCAAATAAGGTTTCAACTCCCAATCTGACCTGACCAGAACTTCAAAAAACAGAAGTTTCAGATGACTCTATAGAATTTTCCGGAAATTTGAACCTCTGGAGTCTATATTTAATTGGAATCAATGTTACGGATTCTTGCCTGTCTTATATTAAAAAAATCCCGTAATTATAGAGAGTTTACTTATGGAGGACCAGGGTTACCATTAACAATGCCAAGGCCTAACAGAAAGATAATTTAGACCTTGAAGTAGAAATAGGAATTTGGTCTAAATGAAATCCTAAAACAGTGCCAATACTAATGCTTCTCTTTTAAATTATCCTATTTTTGAACAAAAATTTGGGTCTTGATCAGATTAATACTACTTAATGTATTTCTTTTTTCCTTTTGCTTAGCTTCTGCTCAGGAACAGCCTGAGGAAGAAGTTAAACAGATTAATATCGTATACGGAGCGAATTTTACAAAAGACGAAGCTCAATTTCCCGGTGCATCTATATTTAGTAAAGATGAGAGGCAAGTTCAATTTGAACACCAGGGGGCAGATCTTTGGTGTGATATAGCTATATTCTATCAAAAAGAAAATAAATTGAAGGCAATTGGTAACATCCGATTGAAACAGGGTGATTCCATTCAAATGACTGGTGGAAAAATTAATTATGACGGTAACACCAGACTTGCCAAGGCCTGGGAAAAAGTAGTCTTAAAAAATACTGGTACTGGTACCGGTACCAGTTCTGGCATGACCCTTCGAACAGACACCCTCTACTTTGACCGTGAAAAACAGGAATCTTATTATACGAGCTCAGGTACTATTGTTGATTCTGCCAATACACTTACCAGTGAAATAGGAAGATACTTTATGGTACCTGAAAAATTTCAGTTCGTAGACAATGTACATATTTTAAATCCCGAATACACCATAGACTCCAAGCAATTAGATTATTATCAGAATTCTAAGAACGCCTATATGTACGGACCTTCCACCATAACAGGTAAGACCTATAAAATATACTGCGAACGAGGATTCTACGACACCAAAATAGAAAGTGGTTATGGTATAAAAAATACGAGAATAGATTACAATAACCGAATCATTGAAGGAGATAGTGTTTATTTTGACAAAGCTTCTCAATTTGCTTCGGCCACCAATAATATTGTTGTTACAGACACTGTCAATAATGGGGTAATTAGGGCCCACTATGCTGAGGTCTTTAAAGCTAAAGATTCTGTATTTGCTACTAAGCGGGCTGTATCCATAAGTTTGGTTGAACAGGATTCGCTCTATATGCATGGAGACACCTTACTTCTTACCGGGAAACCGGATAAACGAATTTTAAGGGCTTTCAGAAACGCTAAATTCTATAAAACTGATTTGAGTGGCAAATGTGATTCTATACACTTTGATCAATCTTCCGGAATAACCCAATTGATTAAAGAACCTGTTCTGTGGAATGTGGATAACCAAATGACCGGTGACAGTATCTATCTGATCTCCGATATGGAAACTGAAAAATTGGATTCATTAAAAGTAATAAATAACGCTTTTATAATCTCACTCGACAGCATAAGCATGGAAGGTTACAACCAGGCTAAAGGCAAAGATCTCTTCGGAAAGTTTATCGATAATTCACTAAAAATTGTGGACCTGGTTAAAAATACTGAAGTAATTTACTATATGTATAATGATGACGATGAACTCATCGGTATTAATAAAACAATTTGCAGTGAAATTAGGTTAACATTAGCTGAAAATGATATTGAGGATATTACTTTTTATACCAATCCGGATGGAGACATTTTTCCGGAAAAAGATCTTCCTTTAAGCAGTAGAAAACTCAAAGGGTTTTTATGGCGTGGTGATGAACGAATACTTAGCAAAGATGATATTTTTGATGAAGATGACAACAATATTGAATTAGGAAAGATAAATGGGGTTGATAATCCTCTTGATCTTGAAGAAGAGCAACAAGAGGAGGATGATCGTGAAAATGACTCTTCAAAAAAGTCGAAGCCTATTAAAGGTCTTATACCGAAAAAAGGACCCGCCCTTCAAAAAAAGGAATAGTTGCCATGCACGAAGATTTTTTCAGATATCAGGCTCAAACCACTCCCCATCCTCTGGCAATGGAAGTCTCTCATGCCAAGGGTAGTTATATTTATGACAAGCAGGGAAATGGTCACTTGGATTTTGTTGCAGGAGTATCAGTCTGCAGTTTGGGTCATTGCCATCCAAAAGTAGTTGAGGCGATAGTTGAACAAACCGGGAAATACATGCATGTCATGGTATATGGTGAATTCATACAGCAACCCGCAGTGCAGTTAAGTAAATATTTAGCCTCACTATTACCGGATAAACTCGAAACAACTTATCTCGTAAATTCCGGAACGGAGGCAATTGAAGGAGCAATAAAACTGGCAAGGCGCTTTACTGGTCGTTCTAAACTCATAGCTGCCAGGAATGCTTATCACGGAAGTACTTTAGGTAGCCTAAGTTTAATGAATTTTGAAGAACGAAAAGCTCCTTTTCGTCCACTAATACCGGATATCTCTTTTTTGGAATTTAATTCCGAAGATGATCTTTATAAAATCTCGATGGATACAGCGGCGGTCATACTGGAAACTATTCAAGGTGGTGCGGGATTTATTATGCCAAAAGAAGGGTATCTTAAAAAAGTGAAGGATCGTTGCGCAGAAGTGGGTGCCTTATTAATCCTTGATGAAATACAACCTGGATTTGGGCGTACTGGTAATTTATTTGCCTTTGAGCACTATCAATGCGTACCGGATATACTGGTTATGGGTAAGGGTATGGCTTCGGGTTTGCCTATTGGCGGATTTACGGCTTCGCATAAAATGATGAATTCTTTAAGTGATTCTCCTAAATTAGGCCATATAACGACCTTTGGAGGCAACCCTGTTATAGCCGCGGCTGCCATGGCAACACTCGAGGAATTAACCAATAGCAATCTTATTCCGGAAACTCTTGAAAAGGAAAAACATTTCAGATCCAGATTAAAACACCAATACATAAAAGAGATTAGAGGAAAGGGACTAATGCTGTCTCTTATCATGAAAAATAAAGAACTTGCCAATAAACTTATTCTTTCTTGTGCAAAAAAGAATTTAATTCTTTTTTGGCTGCTTTTTGAATCAAAAGGGGTTAGAATTACTCCTCCGATGACCATAAACGCAGAGGAAATTGACCGGGGTTGCGACATTATAATGCAAACTTTAAATGAGTTATAGCAATAATTTGTTAACTATTTTGTTAATAATATAGCCCTAAGTTGGAATTAAAGGTAGTTCCAAAAGACTATTTTTAAATCCATAGATTAACCAAGCACGTGCCTATGGCGTTAGATCCTAACGAAAGTCAAAATCAACCAATAACGAAGTTTGAGTCCATGTTGAAAACGGATGACGTTTATTTTTTTGACGCAGAAGATTTCGAAGACATAATTCATCACTATCTAAACAACGGTAAAATATCCCTAGCGAAGAAGGCTATTAAAATTGGTCTTAAACAACATCCGGGGGCCATGGATTTAAAGCTTTTGGATATAGAAGTCCTGGTATTTGAAAATAATTTGGAAGTTGCTGAGAAGCTGCTAGATGAGCTTCAATTGATGGATAGTACTAATGAAGAAATTTATATTCAGCGCGCTAATATCTATTCAAAAAAAGACAATCATGAAGCGGCAATAGACATGCTAAAAAAAGCTTTGGACCTATCTGAAGATAGTTTTGACATTTACTCATTATTGGGCATGGAATACTTGTTCATGGATAATTTTGAGAAGGCCAAAGATAATTTTATAAAATGTGTGTCTTTTGATGAACAGGATTATTCTTCCCTTTATAATGTAGTCTATTGTTTTGAATTTATGGAGGATTATGAAGGTGCTATAACTTTTTTGAACGATTTTCTTGAAAGAAATCCATATTGCCAGGTGGCCTGGCATCAACTGGGAAAACAATATTACACAAAAGAGATGCTACCCGAGGCTTTAGCGGCATTTGATTTTGCCATAATTGCAGACGATTCCTTTATAGGGGCTTATTTTGAAAAAGGAAAGGTCCTGGAAAAAATGGGAAAACACAACGAGGCAATTGAAAATTACGAAACAACAATAAAAATAGAAGATCCAACCTCACATGCTTACCTGAGGATTGGAAAATGTCATGAAAAACTAAACAACGACGAACTTGCAAAATTCTATTTCTACCAGACTGTACATGAGGATCCACTACTCGACAAAGGTTGGTTGGCAATTACTGATTTTTACTTTCGTAAGAAAAATTATGAAAGGGCCTTGTATTATGTAAATAAGGCGATAAATATTGATGGTGAAAATGCCTTATATTGGAAAAAATCCGCTAAAATTCATTACATCCTTCAAAATCTGGATGAAGCTGATTTTTCTTATAAACAAGCAGTAGATCTTGGAAATTATGAATTAGACACCTGGTTAAATTGGGCAGAAGTCGTTACAAAGAACAGTGATATTGATTCTGCTGTTCAAATTTTGATCCAGGGCCTTCAATTTTACCCTGAAGAAGCTGAAATAGAATATAGAATGACTGGCTTATATCTTATGTTAAGTAATTCTGAACAAGCAAGATTCAGATTTATTAACGCACTAAAATTAGACATCTCTAAACTCACTATTTTTGAAGAGACGTTCCCCGAATATTACAACTCTATTTGGACCCAAAACATAATTAGTAATATTAAAAAGGCTTACGAATAAAAGAACTATTTTTGTTTTTTTATTTTTTTAATGGGTCATCGCAATTTATTAAGTTATATTATTATTTCTCTTAAAGGAGTCGCCATGGGTGCTGCAGATGTAGTACCAGGTGTTTCTGGTGGTACGATAGCGTTTATTTCAGGGATTTACGAAGAACTTATTACCTCTATAAATAGCCTAAATTTTTCCCGGATTAAAATCTTACAAAAAGAGGGATTCATGCCCTTCTGGAGAGCTATCAATGGAAATTTTTTATTTGCTCTTTTTTTAGGCATTTTCATAAGTGTCTTTTCTTTAGCCAAGATGATTAGTTGGCTCTTAGTAAATCAGCCTGTATTGCTATGGTCCTTCTTTTTCGGACTCGTATTAGCCAGTATATTTTTTGTAGCCAGGGCTATTGAAAAATGGAATTTGGGAACAATTTTGGCCTTTGTTTTAGGAACAATAGTTGCCTATTATATTACAACACTTCCTGCTTCAGAAAACACCGCAAGCATGCCTTTCCTATTTCTTTCCGGAGCGCTTGCTGTTTGCGCTATGATCTTACCCGGAATTTCGGGTGCTTTCATATTGGTACTTCTCGGGTCCTATAAGACCATATTGGACGCTGTGCACCAAAAAGACTTTTATATTATTGCTACAGTTGCTACTGGGGCTATATTTGGCCTTTTAAGCTTTGCAAGACTTTTAAAATGGATGTTTGAAAATTACAAGAACACTACTTTGGCACTTTTAACAGGTTTTATATTGGGTTCATTAAGCAAAATATGGCCATGGAAAAGAGTTTTGGAGACAAAGACATTTGGCGACAAAGTAATACCTGTAAAGGAAATAAACATATCTCCTTTTCAATATGAAGGTGATAACCAGTTACACTTTGCCATCCTATTAGCTTTACTTGGATTTTGCGTTATTTTTATACTTGAAAGAATAGCTACAAAAAGTAAAAATTAAGTCCAATGCAGAAGCGAAGAACTTTACTTGATAAATTATTTCTGATTATTAAGGGATTGGGAATGGGTGCCGCGAATAAAGTTCCAGGTGTCTCAGGCGGTATTGTAGCCTTTGTTGCCGGCTTTTATGAAGAGTTTATCTATTCACTCCAAAAAATCAATCTAAAAGCTTTTAAATTGCTTTTTAATGGCAGATTTAAAAGTTTTTACCGTTACGTAAACGGACAATTTTTATCGCTACTGATATTTGGAATGTTAGTTAGCTATTTTAGCGTCTCCAAAATACTGGACTTTTTTCTTGACCGACAAGAATTGTTTGTTTGGGCTACTTTCTTTGGAATGATAATAGGCTCCATTTATTTCATTGCCAACGACTTTAAGCATTGGCATAGAGGAACCATTTCGGCTGGTCTGATAGGATTTATAGTGGGCATTTCCATTAGCTTTTTAAGCCCAGCCAAAGAAAATGACAATTTGTTATTTATCTTTCTCTGTGGTATTATAAGCGTTTCCGGAATGACCCTCCCCGGCTTATCAGGATCATTTATCTTAATATTATTGGGTAATTACGTATTGCTATTGGTAGATTCTGTAAATTCCTTATACGATACTATGGCTGAAATGATAAAAGGTGATTTTAGCTTCTTAGAGAACCAAATGCGGTTAAGAACTTTGAAAATTCTTGCCGTATTTACAATGGGATCTGCAACAGGTTTGGTTACGCTATCCCATCTCCTGGGATATGTATTAAAGCACTACAAACATATCACTTCTGCAGTTATAATAGGGTTTATTACCGGTTCTCTGGGTGTGGTATGGCCGTGGAAAAATGCTATTTATGTTAAAGATGAAGCCGGAAAAATAGCTATCGATTCAAATGGTGATAAGATAATAATGAACTATGAAAGATATATTCCGGATTTTAACATTGGCGAAACCTGGTGGGCAATCATGTTTATAGTGTTGGGAATTGGCCTGTTAATAGGGTTGGAAAAATATGGCAAAAACAGAGCAAAAAATACATAGTTTTGGACTAATAGGAAAGAATATTTCCTATTCTTTCTCTAAAACATATTTTAATAACAAGTTCACTTCAATGAACCTGGTGAACCATAGCTATGAAAATTTTGACCTCTCCAAAATAGAGAAATTTCCTGCTCTAATAAAAAAACATAACACGCTAAAAGGTTTAAATGTTACAATCCCGTATAAAGAGGCGATAATTCCCTATTTGGATAGTTTAAATAAAAAAGCGGAGCGCATCGGAGCTGTGAACACAATAAAATTTAAAAAGGACGGTCTCAAAGGATATAACACAGATGTTTACGGTTTCAAAAAATCTTTCGAACCATTATTAAAAAAATCCCACAATAAAGCTTTGATTCTCGGCACGGGCGGTGCCTCTAAAGCTGTTGCATTTGTTTTAAAAGAATTAGGTATCTCGTTCAAATACGTTTCAAGAAACCCAACAGGAAATCAGATCGGCTATACAGAATTAAATAAGAAAATTATTAGTTCGTACACCGTGCTTATTAATTGTACCCCATTAGGTACTTTCCCCGATACTGATGCCAAACCAAATATTCCATATGAATTTCTTAATTCAAACCATTTACTTTTTGATCTTATCTATAATCCTGTAAAAACTGCATTTCTATTATCAGGAGAACGTAAAGGTGCAAATATTTGTAATGGCTCAAAGATGCTGGAGCTACAGGCCGAAAAAGCCTGGCAAATATGGAATTCCTAATATTCTGAACCTGAAGTTTTGTAAGTAGACAAACCTCATAACAATTGGCGTATTAATTGATGCATAAAAGTAGTTTGATTACCTTTGTAATTATAAATGCTGTTAGTATCTTACAATGGAGGATCTAACAAATCCACAGAAACATTAAATAAAATGTTGGAAAATAAAGACCATAAACTACAGGATAATGTAGAGGGAGAAGTAAATTCAGAAACTACTGAATCTAAACAGGAATCAGAGCAAGGCACTGAACCAGAAAATAAATCCCAGGAAGTAATAACAGCCGATAATGATGAAACTGTTAAAGAGGACGTCCATGAAGAAATAAATGAATCTAACGCGGAAGACGCCGAAGACAAAGACAATCATCGGAGGCATCATATTCCAAGCCCAGATTATCACGCCATGTCTATGGAAAATCTGGTTGGGGAATTACAGAGATTGGTTCGAAATGAGAAAGTGCAGGCCATTAAAAAACATGTCGATGGCATAAAATACGAATTTGACTTAAAATTTCTTGATTTTTTAGAGCATAAAAAAGAAGATTTTATAGCCAAGGGTGGTAATGAAATTGACTTCAGATATAATTCTGTTACCAAACGGCAATTTAACGAGGTCTATTCTGAATACCGTGATAAAAGAAATACATACTATAAAAGTCTGGAGCAAAATCTAAACGAAAACCTTGCAAACAGACTGGAAATTATTGCTGAGCTTAAGGGGCTCGTGAATGTTGAAGAAGATATTAACACCACCTACAGGAATTTTAAAGACATTCTGGAAAGATGGCGAAATGCAGGACCAATCCCAAGAAATAACTACAATGATGTATGGAGAACATACCATCACCATATTGAGATTTTTTACGACTTCCTACATCTTAACAGGGAATTAAGAGACCTGGATTTTAAGCATAATTTAGAGGAAAAGTTAAAACTAGTTAAATGTGCTGAAGCCCTGGCAGAAGAAGAGGACCTCAATAAAGCGTTTAGGGAATTACAAACACTTCATAAGGTTTGGAAAGAAGATATAGGGCCGGTTGATAAAAAACATCGAGAAGAAATTTGGGAACGCTTTAGTAATGCTACCAAAGCCATGCACCAAAGGAGACAGAATTATTTTAAGGATCTTGACAAAGTGTATGAAAAAAACTTGGAAAAGAAAAAAAGCACTATTCAAAAGATTGTCGAAATAGGGTCTCATATGGCCAGCCATCATAAAGACTTGCAACAACAAATAAGAGATATAGAGGAACAACGAGAAATTTTCTTTAAGGCCGGTAAAGTACCTCAGAATGTAAATGAACAAACCTGGGCAGATTTTAAAGAAGCTGTTCGAGGGTTTAACAGAAATAAAAACGCCTACTATAAAAAACTTAAAAAAAATCAGCAGGATAATCTCGACAAGAAAAGAGACCTTCTCGGCTTAGCAGAAACATTAAAGGAAAGTGAAGACTGGGATAAGACAACCTCTGAAATGAAAAGAATTCAGAGGGAATGGAAAACTATTGGGCATGTGCCCCGAAAATATTCCGATAAGATTTGGAATGATTTCAAAAATGCCTGCAATCATTATTTTGACAGGTTGCATGCCATAAAAAATAAAGCTCATACGGAAGAGTCTGCAAATTTTGATAATAAATTCGCTTGTCTGGAAAAACTTAAAGCATTTGAACTGAGTGGTGATAAAGAAAAAGATTTGACCACAGTGAAGTCTTTTATTGAAGAATGGAAGTCCTATGGCAGGGTTCCTTTTAATAAAAAGAATATAAATGTGAAGTTTAACACCATTCTGGATGCTATTTTAAGAAAGCTTGATGTTAGTAGACAAGAATCGGAGCTAATGAAATATGGGGACAAGCTTAAAAAACTTGCAAACGCAGATGATGAAAGAGCCCTATTGAATGAGCGAACATTCATCCGAAGAAAGATAGATGAAAGCTTAAATGAAATTCGCCAATTAGAAAACAATTTACTATTCTTCTCAAATACTTCAGGAGACAATCCTCTTGTTAAAGATGTTGTAAAGAACATAGACCGTCAGAAAGAAACCTTGGCAACTTGGAAAGCCAAGTTGAAAAATCTGAACATTATGCAACATAATCTTAACAAAGAAGAAATTCAGGCAAATGAAGATCCCGACAGTTCATTGGATGAATAAGACATTTGTATGAAATATCCTCCATATAATTACTCATCATTATTCGTGAAAAATTAAAAAAGTGGCATTATTTATCTTCTGGGTTAATTAATTTAAAACTCTTTTATTTTTATATTTCTTAAATTGGATTCTGCCAGTTTCAGGGGCCTGAACTGCAATATAAACCTCAGATAATTCATCGTTGTAAATATCCTTTGGAAGTTTACGATTAATCAAGGTAAGGATTTGGTTACTTTTACAAGTAATTTTATGGCTATACCAACTTCCTGGAGTTTATGAATATACCGAATAATTTGAGCTAAAATTGAGAAGAAATGGACTTTATTAATGATACACTCCACTGGTGCAAAGGAGAAATTTTTGAGGGTAAAATGAGCCTCTTATTTGGACTGTTCATTCTACTAATAAGCCTGGCTTATTATAAATGGGGAAGTACCCCGGGAGCCAGAGCCATGTTTTTGCCTTTACTTGTAATTGCCATCCTGACCATAAGTGCAGGAATCTACCTCGTAAGTACAAACCAGAAACGAATGCCTAGATATGAAATACAGTTTAAAGAAAATCCACAACAGTTTTTAGAAAGCGAAAAAAAACGGACAGCAGATTTTATTAGATGGTATCCAATTACACAAAAAATATTTTTTGGTATTATGATCCTGGGTATGCTTTTTTTGCTGTTGTCACATGCCCCAAATATCCGAGCAATTGGTATTGCATTAATGCTTTTATCATTTTATGTATTTGTGCTGGACCATTTTTCTGAAGAAAGGGCTACTTTCTATTATTCCAAAATTGTTGAACATTCCCTTAATTAAAAGTATCTTGCTTTCTTTTATAGAGCATGCGAATTCCTTTAATTGTTTTCTTTATGTTTATAGGCATTGGATCTGTGGCCCAGGATCCTTCCCGTTTTCAGGAAGAAGTTCTGGCAATTCAAGAGAAATACGAGGCACTGTGGGACAGCACCAAAGAGACTATAGTTTTTACAGGTAGTTCTAGTATACGAACTTGGAAAAACCTACAGGAAATTTTTCCTGAATACCAGATAGTTAATTCGGGTTTTGGTGGCTCTCAGGCAACTGATTTATTAGCGTATACAGATGAATTAATATTACAATACAATCCGAAAAAAGTTTTTATATATGAGGGAGATAATGATTTAAATGATCATAAAAAACCTAAGAAAATTATTTATGTGACTAAAGAAATAATTACCAAAATAAGGAATTATAATCCTGGTACACGGATTGTTATTATTTCTGCCAAACCCAGTTTGGCCCGCTGGCATCTAAAAAGAAAATATAAGAGCCTAAATCGCAGGTTTAATCGTTTGTGTAAAAAAGAACAAGATCTGGATTATGCCAATATTTGGGATATCATGCTTGATGGAAAGAAATTACGACAAGATATATTCATTGATGACGGTCTCCACCTTAATTCTAAAGGATATGAGTTATGGGATCAGATAATTAGTAATTATGTTCAATAAAAATTGTGATAATGATAAATTCAACTCTTTTAAAATCGTTTGTACTCCTTTTTGTAATTGCTTTGTTTATTGGATGTCAAGAGCATAAGATGAAAGAAATAGTATTTCCTCCGACAGACCTGAGTTTAGAAAATCTGATTCCAAAACCACTGAAGATAGTTCCTACCCATGACGCCTTTGGCTTAGATCATACTACCGCGATCTACACTTCACAAACCGACAATAGTTTTGAAGAGGTAGGCTCCTTTCTTGCCGATAAAATAAAATCGAAAACGAATTTAAGGCTAGCCGTAAACAAAACAGATGCCGGACAGGTTGACCGAATGATCTTTATAAATCAATCTGAAAGCGACGAACTTGAAGGTCCGGAAGCCTACCAATTATATATTTCTAAAGATTCAATTATACTTAATGCAAAAACATCTGAAGGGGCATTTCGCGGAGTACAGACCCTTAGACAACTCATCCCGGAAACAAGCAATGATACAATTGCCGAAATGCCATTATGGCCCATCCCGACAGGAAAAATTTTAGATAAACCTAATTTTGAATACAGGGGTTCCATGTTAGATGTTGCACGACATTTCTTTAGCGTTAATGATGTAAAAAAATATATTGATCTTCTCGCCTACTATAAGATAAATGCGCTGCATCTGCATCTGACAGATGACCAGGGCTGGCGGATAGAAATCAAATCATGGCCAAAGCTAACCGAAGTTGGGGGTAGTACAGAAGTTGGTGGAGAAGCAGGCGGTTTCTTTACACAGGAAGATTATAAGGATATCGTGGCCTATGCACAGCAAAGATATATGATGATAATTCCTGAAATTGATATGCCCGGACATACTAATGCGGCTTCAGTCTCTTATCCCATTCTAAATGGAAATGGAAAAACTCCGAAATTGTATGAGGGAACTAAGGTGGGATTTAGCACTTTTGACACCAGAAAGGATACGGTTTATACTTTTATTGATGATGTGGTGCGTGAGATCTCTGCTATTACCCCAGGCCCATATTTCCATATCGGAGGGGATGAAAGCCATGTGACCAAAAAGAACGACTATAACTTCTTTGTCAATAAAGTAGAAAAGATTGTTCAAAAGTATGGTAAGCAAATGATTGGATGGGATGAAGTGGCAACTGCAGATCTGGATAGCACATCTATTGCACAGTTCTGGGACAGCCAGAAAAATGCCATGGAAGCTTCTCGAAAAGGAATGAGGGTAATTATTTCACCTGCAAAAAAAGCATATTTGGATATGGAATATGATACCCTTTCCAAACATGGACTCCATTGGGCAGCATATATTCCTGTTGATACGGCATATATATGGTCTCCAGAGAGTTATGCTGGTATTCCAAAAGAAAACATTTTAGGTGTTGAGGCTCCTCTTTGGTCCGAAACTATAAGCAATATTGATGAATTAGAATATCTGGCATTTCCAAGGGTTATCGGGTATTCTGAACTGAGCTGGAGTACTGAAGAAAACCGAAATTGGGAAAATTTCAAGGTACGCCTGGCCAATCAGGCTCCATATATGGATCGAATGGATGTAAAATTTTACCCATCCAAATTAATTGATTGGAAGGAAAGTAGATTTACTTATAAAACCATTCCAAAGGACTAGTTTTAAAATAAACTATTCTTCCTCGTCTGCCTTATCAGCATCTTCAGAAGATGCCGTAAAATCTGTAATTCCATGATCGTGTAAAATATTATACCATTGAATAACTTTCTTGATATCGCTTACATAGACCTTGTCCTCATCGTAATTAGGCAATATTTCAAAAAAATATTCCTCAAGGCTTAATTTATCATCTTTATGCTTAACGGAGGTTTTACTTCCTTTTTCCTTGATTTGAATTTTTTGAAATACGGCTCTTAGCGGAAGTTCTTCCTCTAAAGTATAAATAGCAATTTCAGATAGCACACTCACATTACTGCTCATTCCCACAGTAATTTTTTTATTATCCAGTAAGGATTCCGCTACAAGACCTGTTCTGGTTTGGGTAAGCAATCTATAAAGCCCCGGTCTCCCTCCAATTGATAGTATTTTATCTAAACTCATAAATATTTTTAAAACAATAAATATTAAACTCTATTAAATAAATCTTCCAGTTTAGCGTACTTTTTTCAAGTCAGGAAAACGCATTTTATACTCCACATTAATTTTACCTTTTGAGATATTAGTAAGCTTGCCTTTCAGCAGCCTTTTTTTTAGGCTGGAGAGCTTATCCGTAAAGAGAATTCCCTCTATATGGTCGTATTCATGTTGTATAACTCTGGCCAAAAGTCCATCATAAGTCTCTTTATGAGGATTGAAATTCTCATCCAAATAGCTAATTTCAATAGTATCCAGGCGGGTAACATCCTCACGGATATCAGGAATGCTAAGGCAACCTTCATTAAAAGCCCAATTAGACCCGGTCTCCTCCTCAATTTTGGGATTAATAAATACTCTTTTAAAATTTTTTAGAGCGTCCTGTTCTTCCGGAGATAATTCATCATCATCTGCAAAAGGTCCTGTATCTACAATAAATAATCGAATTGGCAGTCCAATTTGTGGAGCAGCCAATCCTACACCATTTGCCTTATACATTGTTTCCCACATATTGGCGATTATTTCCTTTATTCGGGGGTAGTCTTTTTTTATAGATTTCCCTATTTTTCTTAAAATAGGATCCCCGTATGCTAAAATAGATAAGGTCATTCTACTATATTCTGTTTAAATATGACTGTAAAATCAGGGTTGCGCTTATTTCGTCTATCAATTCTTTATTCTGACGTTGCTTTTTTTTAAGCCCTGATTCGACCATGGTTTGAAAAGCAACTTTTGATGTAAATCTCTCATCTTGCCGATCAATTGGAATTAATGGAAAATAAGTCTTTAGCTTTTTCAAAAATATCTGAATTGATGCTTCTGATTCAGATGATGTATTATCCCATCGTTTGGGTTCTCCAACAACTATCACTGCAATATTTTCTTTGGCCGAATAATCTTTCAGATACTGCAAAAGATCTTTGGTGTTAACGGTAGTTAAACCAGAGGCAATAAGCTGCAACTCATCAGTAACTGCTATCCCAGTTCGTTGTTTCCCAAAATCTAGTGCAATAATTCTTGCCAAATCAATCTTTTTGGCAAAAATAAGGGATAATTTGTTACGCCTATAAAAATTAAAGATTTATTAATAGTTACCTATTATCTTTGCCCAAATTATTCTTACAATATGAATGCACTCCGAAATACAATTGAAAATGTCTGGGAAAATCGAGAACTCCTGAAAGAAACTAAAACACAAGATGCTATAAAGGAGGTGATTCAATTAATTGATGATGGAAAATTACGATGTGCTGAACCTGTAAAGGGAGATTGGCAGATAAATGAATGGGTTAAAAAAGCAGTTGTACTTTACTTCCCAATTCAAAAAATGGAAACTCTGGAAGCAGGGATTTTTGAATACCACGATAAGATTCCGCTTAAGAGAGGCTACAAGGAAAAGGGGATTCGCGTAGTTCCACACGCTGTAGCCAGACATGGTGCCTACATTTCAAAAGGCACAATCCTCATGCCTAGTTATGTAAATATTGGTGCCTATGTAGATGAAGGCACTATGGTTGATACCTGGGCCACCGTTGGGAGCTGTGCGCAAATTGGTAAAAACGTACATTTAAGTGGAGGTGTTGGTATAGGAGGGGTTTTAGAGCCCTTACAGGCTGCCCCTGTTATAATTGAAGACAATGCCTTTATTGGTAGCAGATGTATTGTCGTTGAAGGAGTAAGAGTTGAGCAGGAGGCAGTTTTAGGAGCAAATGTTGTTTTAACTGCTTCCACAAAAATTATTGATGTCACCGGTGTCACTCCCGTAGAGCGAAAAGGTTTGGTCCCTGCAAGATCTGTAGTAATTCCCGGTAGTTATACGAAGAAATTTCCTGCGGGAGATTTTCAGGTTCCCTGTGCTCTTATTATTGGTGTTCGCAAAGCGAGCACAAACAAAAAAACTTCCTTAAATGAAGCTCTCAGGGAGTATAACGTAGCTGTATAATTTTTTCAAAAATAATGTTTGGGATAATATTTTCTCTAATTTATAGTTATAACTTTGTTAATAGTTTAGGAATAATACCTACATATCATTTTTTAAATGAAGAGTTCTAAGGAGAAAGTATCAGCTTTAATTATTACTTATAATGAAATTGGTTACATAGAAAATTGCATCCAATCTATAGATTTTGCCGATGAAATAATCGTAGTTGATTCTTTTAGTACAGATGGAACTTATGAATATTTAGCCAATCTGGATAATGTAAAGGTAATTCAACATCCTTTTGATAACTTTACCTTACAAAAATCATTTGCCTTAAAACAGGCTTCAAATGATTGGGTTCTCTTTATAGATGCGGATGAGGTTGTTTCCGAAAATCTTAAATATGAGATTTTAAAAACACTAAATTCCAACCCTGAACATTCAGCATACTGGTTTTATAGGAAGTTTATGTTCCAGGATAGACGGCTACTCTTTAGCGGATGGCAAACAGATAAGAACTATCGTCTGTTTAGAAAGAGTAGAGTTAAATTTTCTGAAGAAAAATTGGTACATGAGACCTTGAATGTTAATGGGTCTTCGGGAATCTTTAATGAAAAACTCATTCATTATTGCTACAAAAATTTTGAGGAATATAAGGAGAAAATGATAAGCTATGGTCGATTAAAGGCTAAAGAGTCATTTTTCAAAGAGAATAGATTCAATTATTTTTACATGGTCCTTAAGCCAAGTTGGAAATTTTTACATCGATATATCCTTCGATTAGGCCTACTTGATGGGAAAAAAGGCATTATAATCTGCTATCTTGATGCACTTGGGGTTCTAGAACGTTATCGAGAATTAAAGAGATTGGAGAATACTAATGACCTTGCTTATTATTTGGTTATGCCAGAATAAGTCCAGATACTCTTCTTTTCTCTTAATTCATTTAAGTCCAAATTCTCTTCTTTTCTCTTACTTCATTACTTATAAACAGAAAGGTATAATTGTGAACCAGGCAATTATGATTAATTTATTTGCCAATTGGAGGTATTATCTTTACTTATTTTAGCGCTAAGTTATAGTGAAACTCTTCTAATTTTACAAGATCATATTCACATTTTATTTACTTTGCAGATATCTTTGCTTTATTGAACTTAATGCCCTTTTCATGCGCATAAAGCCTGCATTAATTTGGAAAGCATATTGGATATGGTATGCAAAAAACTACATTTGTAATAATGGTGAAAATAAATAATCTTAAATGAGTGCGGTAAGTGTAATAGTTAGTACTTACAGCCAACCTGAACTGTTGGAAAAGGTTCTTTGGGGTTTCAATTGCCAGACTTTTATGGATTTCGAACTGATCATTGCCGACCAGGGATCAGTGGCCCAAACTAAAGAATTGATTAATAAAATAGAGCCTAGCGTATTCTTTGCGATAAATCATATTTGGCATGAAAATGAAGGCTTTCAGAAAAACAAAATACTAAATAAGGCCATTTTATCATCCAATTCGGATTACATAATTCTCACAGAAGGTGACTGTATTCCCAGAGAGGATTTTGTTCAGGTTCACTATATAAATAAGGAACCCTCAACATTTATTTCGGGAGTCCATTATTTGTTGCCTTTGAATATATCTAAGACTTTAACGCTAAAGGATATAGAAGAACAAAATTGCTTCAAAATCGACTGGCTTAAAGAGCAAGGAATAAAAAAATCACTCAAAAATCCAAACCCTGGTTCAAAAAGGCTTATTACAAAGGCACTTAATACTTTAAAACCTGCAAAGTACAATTGGAACAGGCACAATTCTTCGGGATGGAAAAGAGATATTCTTAAAGTTAATGGTTTTGAAGAAGGTATACGATATAAAGGTGAAGACAGGGTACTTGAAAAACGTTTACACAATTATGGTATTAAGTTTAAGCAACTTCGATATAGTTCCGTCTGTATACAATTAGATCATAAAAGCAGGTATAAAACGCATGAAGTTGTAAGGGAGAATGCAATAAACATGAAGTTTCTTGTTATTCAACAAAAAATGATAGGGGATGTATTAGCAAGTACCCTTATTTGCCGCACTTTAAAACATTTATTCCCTGAATGTACTGTACATTATGTTGCAAATGAAAATACGCTAGCGGTATTGAATAACAATCCAGATATAGACCATATCATCGTTTTTAAACAAGAATTTAGCGAAAATAAAAAGGCCCTTTATTCATTTTTAAAATCGATCCGAACGCAATCTTACGATGTAGTTATAGATGCTTATGGGAAATTGGAAAGCAACCTAATTTCTATTTTTGCCCAATCGCAACGCAAAATTGCTCACTACAGATGGTACACTTCCTGGATATATACTGATACGGTAATAGAAAGCCAAATAGCTGATAACAACAATTCACTTGCTAACAAAATCAGATTGCAATTACTTAGTCCTATCTCATCAGAATTTGATGATTATTCCATCTCTCCTAAATTATATCTTAGCCAGGAAGAAATTGATTTAGCCAAATACAAAGTTGAGGAATTAAAAAGAAATTCTAATCAGAAACTGATCATGATAAGTATTTTGGGTAGTAGTGCCTTAAAAACTTACCCCCCTGAATATATGTCCAAAGTTGTTGACATAATTTGTTCAAAAACTGACGGCATAGTACTTTTTAATTATTTACCAAATCAAAGAGATGAGGCAAGGGCCATTTATGAGCAGTGTAACGAAGTCTCTAAATCATTAATAAATTTTGACTTTTACGCAAATTCTTTAAGGGAGTTTATTCTGATACTTTCACAGTGTGATGCCCTAATTGGGAATGAAGGAGGGGCAGCTAATATGGCCAAAGCACTAAGGGTGCCCACATTTTGCCTCTTTAGTCCTTTTATTGTTAAAGAGGCGTGGCATGATAGTTCATCTGAGTTGAATATTGCAATCCATCTAAATGACTATCATCCGGAATTATTTGTAAATATGACCAAAAAGAAAATTAAAAAAGTAATACGATCCCTCTACGCTTATTTTAAACCTATCCTTTTTGAGGACGAATTACTTCTTTTTCTAAATAAGTATTGCAATAGTGCCATAATAGATAATTCGTTGAATGAGAAATACTAAGTTAGATTTAGCAATAATCATTATCAATTACAATTCTTCTGAGTTTTCCCAAAAGTGTATCCAAAGTGTTTTGGAAAATACGACAAGTACAATTTCCTATGAAATCATTATTGTAGATAATGCCTCCAAAAATAGAGATTATGAGGCATTGAGAAATTTTATTTCTAACCTAAAAAACACCAATATAAGACTTTACAGAAGCAGGATAAATACTGGTTTTGGAGGTGGTAACATGTATGGGGTTCAGTTTGCCCATGCCAACTATTACCTATTTTTAAACAACGACACATTACTCATAAAAGATCCTATAAAAATATGTTTTGATTTTATGGAAAAAACAGAGGATGCCGCATTATGCGGGCCTCAAATTTTTAATGAGCACCAAAAAAAAGAAGTTAGTTTTGATCATTTCACTTCTATAGGAAGGGAAATTTTTGGTAAAAAGATGTTGGAATTTGTTTTTCGAAAAACGAAGCCCAACAGACGAAAACAGTATTCAACGCCATTATCGGTTGATTATGTAAATGGCAGCTTTATGTTTTTTAGGGCTAAGGATTTTGATTCCGTAGGGGGATTTGATACCACAATTTTCCTATATTTTGAGGAGAGCGATATCTGTTATAGGTTAAAGAAGAAAAATAGAAAAACCTATTTTATCCCCTCGGCGTCTTATCTTCATTATCAAGGTAAAAGCATCCAAAAAACCGCTTGGAATATTCGAACAAAAATTGAACTTAAAACATCTATGTTCTATGTTATACGAAAGAACTACGGGTATTTACATTATCAATTGCTCAGAGTGTTTTTTATTTTGCGTTATGGTCTGGTTTCCATTGTAAAACCTAAATATTTTAAATTATTCCATCGTATATTAATTGGACTTCCCATGGGAAAATCGTTAAAACAAGAACAAAGTATTTTGCCATAAGATATGGCCTGAATTAAGTTGTTATAAATTTTATCCTTTTTTAAACAGTAATGATCAAAGAAGAAATAGCGGCTGCAATTGAAATTTTAAAAAAGGGAGGCATTATTCTTTATCCCACCGATACGGTTTGGGGTATTGGCTGTGATGCAACAAATAAGAGTGCAATAGAGAAAATATACAAACTCAAAAAAAGATCGGATAAAAAAACAATGATCTGCCTGGTCTCTAATCAGTTTATGCTGGAACAATATGTCGAAAAAGTTCCTGAAACGGCTTATGATATCATGGATCTATCTGAAAGGCCAGTTACTATTATTTACGATAATCCAAAAGGTGTAGCCCGGAATCTTATTGCCGAGGATAACACGCTTGCTATACGTGTTGCATCTGATAAGTTCTGTCAACGGTTAATTCAAAATTTCAAAAGACCCATTGTTTCTACTTCTGCAAATATAGGTGGTGAACTTACGCCGGGAAATTTTTCAGAAATAAGTGAATTGATTTTAAAAGGTGTGGACTATGTGGTAAATTTGGAGCGGAAAACAACTATTAAATCACCTTCCTCCATTATTAAATTGGGTAATGATGGAACTATAAAAATTATCCGCAAGTAGAACAATAAAAAATCCTGGCTTTATAATTCCGGATTTCTACCCACTTTGGCAACTCAATTCAGAAGTGATCTAAATTATGACGCTGACAAATTATAAAAAAAGCCTACAAGACTCTATTTTTCCCATTATTGCGGACTCTGCAAAGGAGCTATCTATTGACAGTTATGCTATAGGCGGATATGTTAGGGACCTTATATTGGAAAGAGGTAAATCTAAGGATATAGATATTGTTGCCGTAGGTAGCGGAATTCAGCTCGCTAAAAAGGTAGCCTCAAAACTCAAGGGAAAACCCAAAGTATCTGTCTTCAAGAATTTTGGGACGGCCATGATAAAACATCATAATTTGGAAATAGAATTTGTGGGTGCCAGGACAGAAAGTTATACAAGAGATAGTAGAAAGCCTGTTGTTGAGGATGGAACGCTTTTAGATGACCAGAAAAGACGCGACTTTACTATAAATACCATGGCCATATCACTTAATGAATCAGATTTTGGCCAACTACTAGACCCGTTTGGTGGGGTTAAAGACCTGAAAAATAAACTAATTCGAACCCCATTAGATCCGTCAATAACCTATTCTGATGATCCTCTGAGAATGCTAAGAGCTATTCGTTTTGCAACTCAGCTGGATTTTGACATCGAATTAAAATCGCTACAAGCTATTACAGAAAATAAGGACCGAATAGAAATAATTTCTCAGGAACGAATTGTTGATGAATTAAATAAAATTTTAGCATGTGATCAGCCATCCATTGGTCTAAAACTTTTACATAATACCGAATTATTACCCTTTTTGCTTCCCGAATTAACTGCTTTGGAAGGTATTGAAGAAATTGAGGGACAACGGCATAAAGACAATTTTTGGCACACTCTTGAAGTTGTTGATAATATCGCTAAGACTACCGACAATTTATGGTTACGTTGGGCAGCACTATTACACGATATAGGTAAGGCACCCACCAAAAGGTTTGATAACAAGATAGGTTGGACCTTTCACGCACATGAATTTGTAGGTTCTAAAATTGTCGTTAAATTATTTAAGAGATTGCATATGCCATTAAACGACAAAATGAAATTTGTCCAGAAAATGGTACGAATGAGTTCAAGACCCATAATTCTTTCACAGAATAATGTAACGGATGCAGCAGTTAGAAGATTGGTATTTGATGCCGGGGAGCATGTAGACGATCTTATGACCCTTTGTGAGGCAGATATTACTACAAAAAATTCTTATAAGCAGAAAAAGTATAAAAACAATTTTAAGCTTGTAAGACAAAAAATCATTGAAGTAGAAGAACGTGATCATTTAAGAAATTTTCAACCCCCAATTAGTGGTGAGGAGATTATGAAAACTTTTAATCTTAAACCCTCTAAAGAAATTGGTATCATCAAAGATGCAATAAAAGAAGCAATTCTTGAAGGTGAAATTCTAAATGAATATAAGCCGGCTTATGAATTTATGATCAAAAAAGGTGCAGAATTGGGTCTTCATGAAAAGTAATCAGGACCATATCATGGAAAAGTTGTTTTAAGCTGAAATGAGAACTTTTGTTTTAATCAATTAAATTTAATTATCAATATTTATTATTTCTCATAAAGAGAAATATGCAATTATTTGAATAAAAGAATAGTAATTTTGCTCTGAATTTTAAGTTCCTATGCATAAGAATTTTAGAAAAATTGCCAAAATTTCTTTGGTACTGGTTTATCTGGTAATAATAGCAGGAGCCGTCGTTCGCATGACAGGAAGTGGAATGGGCTGTCCGGACTGGCCAAAGTGTTTTGGCTATTATATACCCCCCACAGATATTTCTCAGTTACAATGGCAACCGGAATTTGCTTATAATGAAGGGCAGGTGATTATTCGAGAAGAATCCCTATGGGTGGCTAAGGAAGATTTCACAACTGCGAGTAATTACAATAAAGTTAATTGGGAGCCGTATCAAAGACATGACTATTCCGTTTTTAATGCTTATCATACATGGATCGAATTTATAAATCGACTTTTTGGAGCACTTGCCGGAATGGCAACACTTTTTTTAGCCCTGGCATCCACTTCATATTGGCGAAAGGATAAAAAAATTACTTTGATTTCCTGGCTTGTTGTATTTGGAATGGGCTTTCAAGCATGGTTGGGGGCAACAGTTGTTTATTCTGTTCTTGAACCTGTAAAAATAACGATTCATATGGTTATGGCCCTTTTCATTGTAGCATTACTGGTCTATCTCATTTATAAAACAGATTCTGTTTCTCAAAATGAGAAGTATGACAAAAAAGTAACATTAACCATAGGGATCGCATTAGGTCTTACCTTAATACAAATCATTTTAGGAACACAAGTAAGACAGTTTGTAGACCATCAAATAGATTTATTAGGGGAAAATGCCAAAGATATTTGGCTGGTTAATCCCTCAATACAATTTTATATCCATCGCTCTTTTTCAATTTTGGTAGTATTGATCAATCTCTACTTAGCATATTCCATATCTCAAAAGAGGCTGGGGTATTCAAAAATAAAATGGGTTATAGGTCTTCTTTTTATTGAAGTAATTACCGGGGTTGTTATGTATTATTTCGATTTCCCATTTGCAAGTCAACCACTGCATTTGATATTGGCAGCTATTCTATTTGGAATTCAATTCTATTTGGTTTTGGAAGCCACAAAAGGAAAAATAAGTCAGAATTCTTTGTAACTTTGCCCCCACGCATAAATTAGAGTTAATGATCTGTAAAATCAGGATAATCCTGGATACCCAAGAAGACATCTTTAGGGACATAGAGATAGAACACTATGCTACACTGGAAGATTTTCACAATACAATTACTCAGGCCTTTGGTTTTTTAGGAAATGAGATGGCCTCTTTTTACACCTGCGATGAGATGTGGAACCAGGATGAAGAAATTCCTCTTTTTGACACTAGTGAAAATGGTTCCAATGTTCGCTTAATGAACGAGATATCATTAGAGGATATTCTGACCGAGGAAACTCCTAAGCTCATTTATGTATATGATTTTTTAATTATGTGGACATTTTTTGTTGAATTGGCTGATGTAGTTGAAAAAGAAGATGGGAAGCATTATCCCAATGTTTTATTCAGCTTTGGTGAACTGCCTGAAGCTCCTCCGGAAAAGAAATTTGAATCGGATCCATCCTTTGATTTTGATGAACCTCTGGAAAACTATGATGATATGGATTTTGATGAAAATTGGAATTAATATCCTTATGACTTAAATAATAAAAGCAGATGTTTATCAGATAGCTGCCTAATCTCGACCCCACAATATATATTGAATAAACTAAAAGACTAATCCCCAAGTATTTCTATGATCAATCTCTATGCCACCCAAATTGAAGGTGTATCACTGCACCGTATTGGAAATAAAAGTAAAGCAGAACCAGTATTTCTCTCTAAAGAACCTTTTATCCCGGACAACGAAACAAATGGTTTCTTAAAAGAATATTTCTTAAAGCCCTTTCGAGAAAAAGAGGAAAATTATTATCGTCTTACGCATGAGATCGATATGGAATTTAATGAAGTGTATAAGCTTGTTTCTGAAATTTTTGAAAAACCGAAACAGTCTCATGAGATATCAATTAGTCTGACTAAATATTTATATGATCAATCCAATCATCCTCATATAAAAAGTGGTGAGATATATATTGCGTATCTAACGGATATACTTCTGGATAATGAGAAAACGGATGCAATCGGGATCTTTAAAAGCGAAATAAAACAGGATTTTTTACAGTTCTCAGAAAATGGAACCAATCTCGATTTAATTATTCAACAGGGAATCAATATCAACAAACTGGATAAAGGCTGCCTGATATTCAATGTAAATAAGTCTGACGGTTATAAGGTATTGTCAATTGACAGCAATAGGTATGATACGAAATATTGGTTAGAGCGTTTTCTTGGGGTAGATGCCCTGGCAGACGATAATTTTTACACCAAAAACTATCTGAAATTTTGTCAAAACTTTGCAAAAGATGTCGTACTGCCTGCAGAAGACAAAAAACAGGAAGTTATGTTTATGAATAGGGCTGTTAATCATTTTGCAAAAAATGATGCTTTCGAGGAAGGTAATTTCCTGAATGAAGTAATGGAGAATCCGGATTTGATCCCTGAATTTAGGCACTATAAAAACGAGAAAGGGCCAAAATACAGTATTGAAGATGTTTCCAGTTTTGATATTGCCAATAAAGCTGTCTCTGATACCCGTAAAAAAATAAAAAATGTTATTAATCTGGATACCAATATTCAGATTAAAATGGATTTTATTAATCCTGAATCAGCAGAAAAATTTGTGGAAAAGGGATGGGATGAGGAACGCCAAATGTATTACTACCTTATATACTTTAATAACGAACAGAAAACATAATGTTTATTGAATCTTGATTTTCTTCTCAATAATTTGCTTCATACTCACATCCTGGTAATTACGCTTTACAAAATCGAGAGCAAGATCCAATAATTGCCCCATGGTTTTACATTTCTTAAAATTAACATCTAAAGTAAGATCATAAATCTGCTTTCTTAAAGATTCAATGTTTTCCGGAAGTGATATATTATCCAATTTACAAATATTGACCAATCTATTTATTCGATCGCCGGAACTGATAATCCTCTTGGCGACAATAGAGCGCTCTTCAATCTTATATTGATCAACAGAGTCTCGCTGTAGTTTCTTTTGAACCATTTGAACCATTATATAGTTCTCCTTAAAAAACTGCGGGCGGTATACTTTGAGTTTACCTTCAAAACTCTGCTGATCAAAATCAATAGCCCTTATCTTATAAATCACGTGATCAAAATCATGCATGGGAACAATTACATAATTATAAGATCTCATATCCCCTAAAAGCCTGATCATACATCGTTCATTAAATTTTACAAACTCCTTTGCAAGCTGAGCTTTTTCAGATTCTGAACAATTAGGTAACATATTTTTAATAAATACATCCCCGGGAATTCCAGCAATATGCTCCTCTATCAGGGTATCCTTATGTACAAGAAAATTTAAGTGATAAGGCGATAACAGATGCTCCAATTCCAGGCCGTAAATACGGGATGCATCCGTTTTTTTAATATAGAAATACAAAAAGTTATCATTAAGAATATTCCTGACCTTGATGCGGAAGGGTTTGGAATTACCAAAAGTGCAATAATCAACAGCATCAATATTCAAATATTGAAATATCCGATCACTGCCATCAGAATGTAAAATTGAATATACCTGTTTTAAACTTTGATCAATCTCAAGTCTTTCAGAATCAGAATAATAAACTCTAACCCATAACGTATCATTGCCATCATCATCATACACCACAACCGAACCTGCGAAACGTAATAAGTCCTCATAAAAAATCGGTATTTCAATTTTTCTGCTATACTGGTCTAAATAAGCATCCAACTTTGGGCTTACGGGATAGGCGGGTTTTTTCTTCGACATTAATCGCTGTCCGGACATATGTTAAATTTTAATTTAGTTGCTTCTGTAACAAAATAACGATTTCTTCGTCAAGTATACTAGACACAACCTAAAAACTCCATCTAATTTGGAAACTATTCTAACAGTAAGCAATCTTACAAAGAAATTCGGCTATATTACCGCAGTTCAGGATTTATCTTTTTCTATTGAAAAAGGCAACGTTTATGGTATTCTGGGGCCCAACGGAAGTGGAAAATCAACTACCCTCGGAATCGTTTTAAATGTAGTCAATAGTACAAATGGAAGTTTTTCCTGGTTTGATGGAAATACCTCAACCCATGAAGCGTTGAAAAAGGTGGGCGCAATAATAGAGCGGCCTAACTTCTACCCTTATATGACCGCCATTCAAAATTTAAAATTGGTCTGTAAAATTAAAGAAGTTCCTGAAGAAAAAATAAAAGACAAATTGGAACTTGTAGGGTTATGGGAAAGGAAGGACAGCAAGTTCAGGACATACTCACTTGGGATGAAACAGCGACTTGCAATTGCTTCTGCTTTGTTAAATGATCCTGAGATTCTCATTTTAGATGAACCAACCAACGGTTTGGATCCTCAGGGAATTCATCAAATTCGGGAAATCATAAAGGAAATTGCCTCACAGGGTACTACTATTCTTTTGGCGTCGCATTTGTTGGACGAAGTTGAGAAAGTATGTAGTCATGTGGTCATTCTAAGAAAAGGTAAAAATCTTTATTCTGGTAGCGTGGACGGTATGTTAGCGAGTTTTGGATTCTTTGAACTTAAAACTGATAACAATGAGGTGTTGATAAATTTTCTGGAGGAACATCCAAATTTTAGTCAAATTAAAACGGAGAACGGACTTATTACGGCCGTTCTAAATACGGAGATGAATGCCCGCGAATTGAATAATACCCTGTTTAAAAAGGGTATTGTCCTCTCGCATTTGGTCAAAAGAAGAGAAAGTCTGGAAGAACAATTCCTAACACTAACTGAAAATCAATCGATTTAAAATCTCCAATCAAAAAATAATGAAAAGGTTATTACAGATAGAATTTATAAAACTTTGGAACAATAAGGCAAGCAGGGCACTTATCCTATCTTATTTTGTACTTCTTACTTCAATAGCATTGGTCGCGGCCATAAAATTCGATATAGGCCCTGTTAAGTTTCATTTGGCAGAACAGGGGATTTTTAATTTTCCCTATATCTGGCATTTCAATACGTTTATTACCGCTTTTTTTAAACTTTTCTTAGCCATAGTCATAGTGTCAATGATGGCAAATGAATATAGCAATAAAACAATAAAACAGAACCTAATTGATGGGCTTTCCAAAAAGGAATTTATTCTTTCGAAATTCCTTACCGTTATTTCATTTGCCCTGATTTCCACAGTATTTGTTTTTGTAGTTTCAATGATATTGGGACTTATTTATTCAGATTATAATGAAATCTCCATCATTTTTTCTGATATGGAGTTCCTTCTTGCATTTTTTATAAAACTAGTTGGATTCTTTACATTCTGTTTATTTCTGGGAATACTTGTAAAGCGATCGGCATTTGCATTGGGTTTTCTAGTTCTATGGCAGGTTTTCGAAGGATTTGTAAGGGGAATGATGCGTTGGCAGTTGTTTGATGGTGAAACTACCGATGCCATAATGGCCTTTTTCCCTCTGAATTCTATGTGGAATCTTATAAAAGAACCTTTTTCCAGACTGGGCGCTGTTCAGACAGTTGCCGATCAAATTGGTGAAGAACTTGCACTGGACTATCATGTTCAATTCTATGAGATTCTTATAGTCATAGGTTGGACTGCCATTTTTGTCTATTTATCGTATGCTTTACTAAAAAAGAGGGATTTGTAGTATCTTGTGGTGTTTGGAAGAACACTATGAAAAAGATCGGAACATTATTGCTCCTTCTGATTCTTTGCCCCCTTTTTGTCACAGGCCAGGGCGAAGCATCCAATTGGTATTTTGGAAATGAAGCGGGGTTAAGGTTTAATAATGACGGCAGTGTTACGGCACTTAAAAATGGTAAACTCAATACCTTTGAAGGTTGCGCAGCTATTTCTGACACTTTCGGTAATCTACTTTTCTATACTGATGGGATTACTGTTTACGACCAAACGAATGAAATAATGCAAAATGGTGAGGGCTTGTATGGCGACTCTTCAAGTACACAGTCTGCCCTGATAATTCCTAAGCCCCAGGACCCCAATCTGTTTTTTATATTTACTGTTGATACTACTATCTTCGAAACGGATCCCGATTTTGGATTAAATTATTCGGTTGTCGATATTTCTTTGAACAATGGTATGGGAGCCGTAATTCAGAAAAATGTTAATTTACTAAGAGACTGTTCTGAAAAAATATCCGCAGTTTTAAAAGACTGCTCAGACAATTCAATATGGCTGCTTACACTTGCAGCAGCAGATGGAGCATTGGGAAGGTTAAATACATATTACGCCTATGAAGTCAATGCGACAGGTGTAGTAAACACACCAGTTAAAACAACTTTCGATGATTTAATGGTCAATGATTCACGGGGCTATTTAAAACTCTCTGCAGATGGCACTAAAATGGCTAGTGCTAATGTACTGAGCGGACTCTATATTTATGATTTTGATGCTGCAACAGGCACCCTTTCTAATCAACAAAGAATTACGGTAAGTACATCCAATCAATTTGCTTACGGGGTAGAATTTTCTCCAAATAGTAATTTTCTTTATGTACATACTTCAAATAATATTTTGGAAGAATCCGGCCATTTATCTCAACTGCTGCAGTATGACCTAACAGCGGTTGACATTTCTGCTTCAGAAGTACGATTAGATTCAAGGGCAATATTTCGTGGGGCCCTGCAATTGGCAAATAATGGTAAAATTTACAGAACAATCGCAGAAAATTATTATCTGGGCACTTCATATCTAGGAGCCATTAATAATCCTAATGAAAAAGGAGTTGCCTCTAATTATGAACACAATGCTGTGTTTTTGGAAGGGAATGCTACTCAGGGATTACCTCCGTTTATTCAGTCATTTTTTGGTAAAATACAATTGGTTCTTAACAATGATGGAACGAGAAGCAGTACCCTAACAAAATGCACAGGTGAAACTTTAAGACTGGAAGCCGAAGAAAATCCCGGAGCTATCTATACCTGGTTAAAAAATGGAGTCCCAATTGTTGTCCCTACCGGTTATTATTTGGAAATAGGAAATGTAGACATTGATGATTCTGGGCGTTACAGTGTGGAAATTACACCATCCAATCCTTCGGCTTGCCCAATTCTCGGTGAAGCTTTAGTGAATATCCTTCCTGTTCCGGACCCAGTGCTTTCTATAACTCAATGTGATCTTGATGTCGCTAACTCAACTGATGGCATCACGACAATAAATTTAGAAGAGTTAAACAATGATCCGGAAATAATATTTTATTTCTATGAAAGTATTTCGAACCGGGATAATGACATAAGAATTCCTGATACAAGCGGATATCAAAACACTTCAGTTTTTAACCAAACACTGTATTACAAAGCGGTAAATATTGCGGGATGTACATACACAGGAGAAATCCAACTCGAAATATCACCAGTTGATATTGAGGCAAGCCCATATGGTCCATTTTACAGTTGCGATGAGATTCCAAATGACGAGATTCTCTTGGGCAGCTTTGACCTGGAAGCTATAGCCGCTAATTATACAAATGAAGAAATTCGGTTTTTTCAAACAAGAGAGGATTTGGCTTTAGAACAAAATGAAATAGACAATCTTTACATTTCCGAAACGTCCACCGTCTATGGCCTGCGGGAAAGT
>Ga0265303_10000094_pt1 | contig 39371 bp, 34 predicted proteins | sample Helome_2_FD_192494 | JGI IMG/M metagenome (GOLD analysis project Ga0265303, IMG submission 192494) | Marine sediment microbial communities from subtidal zone of North Sea - Hel_20160317 (Illumina Assembly) | ecosystem: Environmental > Aquatic > Marine > Subtidal zone > Sediment ... | reverse complement strand
AGGATGCTGCCATCAGAATAAGGCAGGTGCAAATTCCAAATAAAGTTCTTTTAGTGTTCATTGTAGTAGTTTTTCGTTAAAGATTTGATTAGCTCTCAATAACAAATGTAGGAAAAAATACACTAGCAAATTGTTATTTGTCGGAAAAATACAACCTTTTACCGTAAAAATCATTCATTTTAACGATATTTTTACCGTTCGTCGAATTCAATGCAATAAAAAAGGGCCTTTTACGATAGCGAATTCCTCTCTTCTCGAACGAAATCACATCAACCAACTTGTCACAGAGTAATTAGTTTTTATTCTTGATCGTACATTTATTATAATAATTCATGATTTGAAATCTAAAATACAGAAAGGAACATTCATAAAAAGTCTTGTTTTCTTAAATAAAATTTTAATAAATGAGAAGAAAGAAAAATGTATATTTTTTACCACATCTATCATTGGTCGATGTTTTAGTGCACGTTATCGATGATATAATTATTGGCATTCCTCTTAAATTAGTGCTCCAAAGCATATAATTTCAATATACTTAAGTCATTTTGAATTATTAATCAGCTTGTGTAATTTCAATTTTGCGGGTAACAGGATCAAGTATTTCCAGAGAAATGCTTGTGTAACTTTGTGGTAGTTGTGCTCCAATCTTTTCGGGCCATTCTATAAATACCCAGCTATCCTGACTAAAATAGTCTTCCAGTCCCAGATCCAGGGCTTCTCCTTCATTCTCCAGGCGGTAAAAATCGAAATGATAACCCAAAAGCTCTCCTTTTTGACTTTGGTATTCATTTACAATCCCAAATGTGGGACTATTGGCCTGATCGCCACCACCTAAACTCCGGACCATAGCTTTAATTAGTGTGGTTTTCCCGGCTCCCATCTCACCGTAAAAACAAAGGATTCTAGACGATACGTTGCCCAGTATCTCTTTCGAAACCTTATCTAGTTCTTTAATTGTATAGATTATTTTCTGCATATATAGGATAAAATCAGTATATTTAAGAATCAATGTTTTAGTTTAAACATAACTATGTTATGACTTTTTTACTTTTCTAAAGGTAAAAATAGAATATGTATGTCAAATAAATAAGATACAATGAGATGGAAATCTAATTGGCAACGAAAATATATGTTGGATGTAATAATAGCTTTTACCATAGCTGTTTTGCCATTTTTTGGTTATATTCATTTGCTTTTTAGCTATGATTTCAGGGCATTTTCATTTTTTGGACTTGAATATTCGCACGTCTTTCCTAGTAATAAACTTTTTGTTTGGTATCTTTTTAAAGATATCATTCCATTTACTCTACTATTGATATGGTTTACCTCAATTTCGACAAAGTGGAGATACATGATCGCTCCTTTATTCTTATTATACTTATACAACATAATAGATAATTTATTTGAACCATTTAGGTGGAACTCTATTCATCTCATTTATTATGAGAATCACACATTCACAATTAAGATTTTACTAATTTTATCTATAAGTATTATTATCTATTTTTTCGATTCTTATTATTTTAAACACTATCGGAAAATACAGTTAGAGATTTCAATTAAATCTATTATAAGTCGTAACATCAGTAACTCCAATAATATTTACCGTCAAAATTTGGAATCTCTGATTGAGAAAAGAGAAAAAATAACTCGGACCAGTTATCTTCAAAAAATCTATAATGTAAAACTAATATTAGAAAATCGGCTTAATAGGCATTATAGCTCAATAAACGAGCTTACTGGCGCACATCGAGATCGCCTAAATTTAATAGTAGTTTGTTTGTTAGTTTTTACACCGCTTCTTTGGTTTATACATTATTTAATTCCTGAAAACGTGCAGGAATTGGATTTAGGGATAATTCAAGTCCACAATAATGGATTCCTAAATGTGAGAATTTTCATTTGGTTTTTGCTGCAAAAATTGATTATTCTTATTCCGTTAGTGTTATGGTTTATTACCTGTCAGCAATGGTGGAAATACGCTATCCTTTCACCAATAATTTTATATTCCTTTCAGTTCTGGGAAGCCACACAGGATGTGAATTCATTGGATGCAGCTGGTAATATAAGAGCGTTTCCCGCCATATTTTGTGTTGTACTTCTTCTTATAGTTATATCCAAAGCCATCAAATACCGGGTGGAAATATTAATAATGTATGAGCATCTGTCGGAGGAGATAGAAGATATTCTAAAAAATGCTGATTTTAACGCAAATAGCATGCTTAATAAAAATGTAAAACGATTTAATAAACTGAAAGAAGATATTGCTCAAGAAACTAATGGTCAACAGCAATTAATAAAGCTAATAACCTTAAGGGAAGAACTAGTAAAACAGTTAAAGATTAATTATTAATGCTATTCTTTTATACGCTTCTGCGTTTTTTCAATCTCTTCTGTAACTTCTTTTAGTAATCGTTTTAATTCCTCTTCCTGGCGTTCTTTGATTTTTTGTTCAATAAGATCTTCAATCTCTTGTTGCCTGGATTTGGGTAGATGATCAAAATCAAGAATTTCATCCTCTTCCTTCTTTTTCAACATATCACCTTCCCCAGTTATCAGCCAGACGACATTCAGCTGTGGATAAACCTTAAGGATGTTTTCAATGACATCACTACCGATAGAAGCATTGTTCTTTTTCATTCGTAAGGTGTAGCCATTACTGGCACCAATAGATAAATCGAACTGCCTTGCACTGAGTCCGGCAAATTTAATAAACTGCATTAAGCGATCTATTGTTTTAAACATCTCCTAGAAAATAATCGACATAAAACTTCATTTTATCAAAGATAGGGTTTTAAAAAGAGATAAAAAAGAACTGAATTCCTGTGAGAGATATTATATTTTATAAGGAAGTAGAAAAATATCTATATTTATTTGGAAATATAGAATATATTCTATAATATTATAAAAGAATTAATATAGCTGGATTATTAAGCCATATTTCCAACAAACACTTTAAATAAATATCCCCGATAATTATTTTATGATACAAAAGGGTATAAGATGAATAAAATTAAAACCTTGGAAAACTTACAAAAACTTCATTTACTAATTGAGTCAGAATGTACAGGTCCACCGCGGTCACTTGCAAGAAGAATGGAATTGAGCGAACGATCTGTATATAATCTTCTGGAGGTTTTAAAGGATTTTAATGCTCCTGTGGCGTACAGCAGAAGTAGGAAAACTTATTATTACAGTAACCATTTTAAGCTCGATTTTCGAATTTCATTGTCTGTTACGAATAACAATGAAGTTACTGAATTATTCAGAGGGAGCTATTTAAATTAAGTATTCATTAAGTACGATAAAAGAGACGTATAGGATAATAAGAATTGTTAATTAGTTTTTCGTTTGTTCTCTCTTTAAAGGCCAGCTGTAAGAAGCTGGCTTTTATTTTTCAATGCTCTGGGAATTAAATTTTCTTAAAAGGAAGTAATAATGATACTTTTTAAATAGGATAAGGTAGAAATAGAGTTCGAGATTTCTGGCATTCAGTTTCTTTTTAAAACGCCTGGACGACCTATTAAAATATTGAGTTATACTATAAATTTTATCCCTCCCCAAATCCTTCAGCATGAGATAACTTTGATAACGTACATAGGGGGCAAGGTTTTTGCCCCTGTGCACTTCAAAAGTATACATATGAAAAAGATAGGCCTCGTTTGCTTTTAAATGAAAGGTTTTTTTATTGTAATTAAAATCATTCAATTCTATTAACATAAAGGCAGCAATTTCCCCCTTGTGTTTAAGTCCAATACACTTTAGTTGATCATGAAAATCAGGAATTCCAGCGACTTGCCCACTACCCACGATTTTCTTTCGGACAGCCTCCATTTCTGCAAGACTCAGTTGTACCAGTTCATATTCAGAAGGATTGTCTTTTATTTTTGGGGGGTCGCAATCCGAAGCTCCTTCCAAAACCCAATAAAAAGGGTCAAAATCGAAACCAAATCTCGCTAGTTGATTCCTTACACCAAAAAGAAACAGGCCGTTCTTAAGAATATTCCAAAACCATTTTATCTTATAAAACCTATCCTTATTTGCTTCCATTGTGGTATTGGATTTTATTTATTTACGTCCATAACTTCCATTTCCAGGCTCCATGTTCATTAGTACTCTGAACTCTTTGGAAGACATAAGTTCCCTTTCATTGGCTTTGGCAATGGTATGTATTCTTTCAATTAATTCAACATTACTTGCCAACTTTGTTCGATCTGCATCAAACCAGATATTATCTTCAATGCCAACTCTGACTCCTCCACCTATAGCAATTGATAAAGAATTCATTTTAAGTTGTGCATTCCCAATTCCTGCCAAACTCCAGAGTGAGTTTTCCGGAAGGTCCTGAATCATAATCCCCGCATGTAATAAATTTGCCTGTGAACACGCAATGTTACCTAGAAGAAGGTTAAAGTAATACGGTGGTTCAAGGAGGTGTTTTTTTATCAGATATTTCGAAAAATTTACCATGCCAATATCAAATGCTTCTAATTCGGGAACAATTCTCTTTTCCTTCATTACAGCCGCTAAATTCTGTATCATATCAGGAGAATTCATACTGGCGACTTTATTAAAATTCAGGGAACTCAGGGTTAAACTACCCATATCCGGTTTCAGATTACCATCGAGGTACAGCGCATCTGCGCGTTGTTCCAGTTCTTTAAAATTTCTGCCACTTAAGGAAACGCAAATCACAAGAAACGGATCAAATTTTCTGATACCACTAATTATTTCGCTATAAATTTCTCTTTTATAACTGGGTTCTTCGGTGATTTCATCCCTTGCATGCAGGTGAACCATTGTAATTCCTGCTTCGGTTGCACGTTTTACATCTTCTATTATCTCTGATACACTGATAGGCACATGAGGAGTCATTTTTTTTGTAGGGATCATCCCTGTAGGGGTAAAGTTAACTATCAATTTATCTGACATGGTATAAGAGTATAAGCTTAAAACAGTTTTAACATGGATGCATTCTATACTAAGAAACACAACTTTAATATGTTTTTATTAATATAATAAAGTCTTTCTTAAACCAAAATAGATAAAAACAGTGATAAGATCATTGAATATAATAATTACTAGTTATCTGGTTGGAAAGTGAAGACGTTATGCTTTCTAGTAAATTAATTCACAAAGGGATATGAGTATTATCGCCGAGAAATATTAGTTGAGATTCATAGGATCAATTTAGAACTAATTCAGATCCAAATCTCTTTTCAGGAAAACTTAAAAAGAAAAATATAAACGGACCAAAGAAAGCAGAAAATAAAAAAACTATAAAGGATAAAGGAAAGTGTAGTTCTTTTTTTCATTAGATATGGGTTTATCAATAAATAATAGGAGATACATAGTAATACTTTTCTTCCTTTTATGGGTAAGAAACCCGATTTTAGGTAGATATATTCGTTGAAAAGTATCAATTTAAAGCTATGAACAAACCTTAGTGTTTTCAATTAACGATTATGCTCTCCAGGAAATCACCAATAAAATAGGCAACAATTGCCGCAATACTTCCTAACAATAATGTTTCCAGTATCCCTTTCCAAAAGGGTGTCTGATTTACAAAAGCTTTCAGCCAGCCAATTATGATAAAACCTATTCCTGTTAAAATGGACGAAAGCAGAAAAAGATCGCTTTCAAGTGGGTAAATGTAATCCACCACATAAACTAAAAGTGGAATTACCCCTATGATAATAAATGACACATAGGTAACCCCACCAATTATTACGGGAGATTTATCCTCTTCAAACATTACTAATTCCTCTTTCATCATTACGTTTACCCATCGGTCTTTGTCGCTCGTTATCACTTTAACTACTTCTTCTAAAAGTTCTCCTTCAAAACCCTGTTCCTTGTATATCACCCTTATTTCTTCTTTTTCCAATTCAGGAAGATTATCAACTTCCCAATATTCTATTTGTTTATGTTTATTGTAATTATCTTTTTTTGTTTTATTAGATAAGTAAGCTCCAACAGACATAGCGAACCCATCTGCCAGCAAATTTGCAAATCCAAGAATTATTATAATATCACTACCGAGGCCAGCACCTACAGAGCCTGCTACAACAGCAAAAGTGGTCACGCAACCATCTATTCCGCCATAAACGAACTCGCCTAAATATTTTTCATATTTCTTTAAAAACCCAGTGTGTTTATCTATAGTATTTTCATTATGTAATTCTGTACTTTCCATCAAAAAGTGTTCTATTGAATGCCGTAATATAAAAGAGAAGTGAAAAATAAAATAATTTAACTCATTACTTGTTTTAAAGCTTTACCAAATACCTCCATATCCGCTAATTTCCCAGTACTTATACGAGCCCATTGGTTTAAAGGGGGGAAAGGGCGACCAATAAGAACATTGTACTTTTTCATATCATCAATCACTCCCTGAATTGGCCTACCGGTTTTAAAAAAGACAAAATTGGTGTGCGACTTTACATATTCCAAGCCTAAATCATCCAGATACTGGTAGATTAGTGATTTTGCCTTAAAATTTTGCATAATACTATACTTGTAAAATTCATCATCTCTTAAGGATTCCTTTGCTGCCTCAATTGCCAGTATATTGGTATTTGCCATTACAGCTGATTTCAATTTACGGGCGATCTCCGGCTTGGCAATTAAATAACCAACTCGTAATCCCGCAAGACCATAAACTTTAGAAAATGTTTTAGAAACTATAATATTCCTTCCCTCTTTTACCAACTCTACCATTGAAGGATATTCAGGTTCTGTAATAAAATCATAATAGGCTTCATCACTAAATATTACTGCATCATTATCATGGGACTTACAGAAATCCAGCAAACTTGATTTATTCAAAATAGTACCGGTCGGATTATTTGGATTGCAAATAAAAATAAGCCTGGTATTGTTATTTATCTTTTCGGCCATTGCGGGCAAGTCGTGTTCCATGTTTCCATTTAAAGGGACGCGATGTACTTTTGCTTTAAATGTTTCTGCATACCGCAACATGGCCTGAAAAGTGGGGTCTGCAGAAATAATCTCACCATTTCCAAGTCCGTAGACAAGACCGGTGGCCTTTAGGCCTTCTGTAGAACCTCCGGTTACTACCACATGATCCTTGTTTACTCCTTCTTTTAAGGCAATCATTTCTACTAAGCCGGATAAACTTCGAAACGGGTACCTACATGCTTTATCAAACGAATTTGTAAGTGTTTTTCTAACCCTTTCGGAAGGACCATAGGGATTCTCATTGGCATTAAGTAATACCATTGAATAGGCTAAATTAGTTCGAAGTGGGAAATCCAGTGCCATACTTTCCAATCCCCCCAATAAAGCAAAACTGCTGGTTAAACTTACTGTTTTTAACCATTGCCTTCTATCAATATTTTTCATATTCTGAAATTATGAAAAATAAATTACAAAGGATAATTGAAAAATTAATTTTGATATTGGCTAAAGCCAGAGGGAATTAATATTCAAGACTCATATCACCTGTTTAAATCTCCAATAAAAGCGAAGAATCAATCAAACTGAGCATAGGAACTACTTTAATTTACCTACATCGAACAAATTAGCTGTTATTGACTAAGGTATATTAAGCCATGTACTTTAATAAAGGGTATTGGAAATAAAGATGGTGACAATAAGAATTACCATTGCCGAATTAACTGTTATCGCAATGATCTTCTTTTCATTAATCGGCTCATTACGACCTTTATAAAGGATGATTGTGCCAACTACACCTAAAATACCTGAGAGGATTATAGGTAAGCCAAAAAGGTATCTTGAAAACACGGGATTAATGTTAACCACAATTGCAAATGCCGCAAAAGTTAAAAGAAAAAGAATAAGTTTACTCAATTTATATGATCTTTCTGTATATGAATTATTAGCCTCCATAATTTCCGGGGTTTTGTTAAAACACAATTAAATTACTTTTATATTGGCCCTTAAACCTTCTTTGATCCCGAGTATATTATTTACTGTTTCCTTCAAATAATGTTTAATAACCATATTAGGAATTCTTAAGGTTGTGAATCCATTTTGAAATGAGTGCATGGTTTCTTCCAGATCGTTCATTGCTTGTTCATGGGTAAGCATTTGATATTCAGTATCTATTTCTATATTTAGTTTCACCCTTGAAAACGCAATGTCCACTGATTTTTTACCATCCCACCATTCTAACATTGGATGAACTCCGGCTTGCTTAAGACCATAATAAAGCTTTATAGCCTCTATTGGGGTGTTATTTCGCCTGATGAGTCTGTCCATGCGCTTTTTATGTTTGGAACACAGTTCTACACCATAAGATTCCATAGCTCTTTTATGATCCAAATAACTAAGCTCTTTTTTACATTCTATACACGTCATTCTTAAGTAGGTAAATTTTTAATTTGGGATAGTTATAACCCAGAGTTTTTTGGATTATTATATTTTATCGACGTATGGCCACTCACTTTTAGACGAACTGCAATATTTTAGACGAACTGCACTTTTTATGTTAATTTTTTTTAATTATAATTGAAATCCGAAGCTCCATTATTCTTTAAAGAGTCTATAATTGTCTCCTCATCTTTAACTTACTACAGTTAAATGTTCAAGAAATTAGGCCCTGGGGTATTGGTTGCTACGGAATTTATTGGTCCGGGTACAATAACGGCTTGTACAATTGCTGGTGCTGGATAGTAAATATACCGACAGTACTTGGAGATTTTAAGAATTCCATTTTACAGAACGTAGCTGCAATTTTTATCATTATTTTAGTAATAGCTCTTGGGGCTAAAAGTATTTTCAGTGTTTTTGGAATAATATGATCAGAAAAGTGTTTATAGATATTAACTGTGACGTGGGAGAAGGTTTAGGTAATGAAAGTGCCCTTTTTCCGCATATTAGTTCATGTAACATAGCTTGTGGCGGTCATGCTGGTGGTATGGATACTATGTCTGAAATAGTACGGTTGGCACAAAAGTTTGGAATTAAAGTGGGTGCACACCCTTCATATCCTGATAGAGATAATTTTGGTCGCAAATCAATGAAAATGGAAAAACGGCATCTAAAAGCAAGTATTAGGAAACAAATTAAGGAATTAGATGCTATATTAAGCAAGGCCGAAATGCAGTTGCATCATATTAAAGCCCATGGAGCTCTATATAATGATATTGCCGGTGATTTGGATTTATCTAAAATATATTTGGAAAGCATCCTGGCGTATAAAGACCATGTTTTATTATACCTGCCATATGGTTCAGTTATAGAAGACGAAGCTCGCAAGGAAGGTTATAAAATATCACTTGAAGCATTTGGTGATCGGAATTACAATGAGGACTTAAGTCTTGTTTCTCGGCGTTCGTCACAAGGCATGATAGAAGAGCCAAAAAAAGTATTGGATCATGTCATATCAATGGTTATAAATAACAAAGTGTATACCCTAAATGGCGTTCAAATACCAATTCAAGCAGACACTTATTGTATTCACGGTGATACGGCTAAAGCTTTACAAATATTAATGTATCTTTCGGACGAATTGCCTAAGCAGCATATTTTTCTAAAAAAGTGAGTTCCTATCCCATATCAATTAGATCTTTTGGAGAAGATGCAATTTTGATAGAATGGCCAAATGAGGTGTCAGAAGCTATTCTTTATGATATCCTTGATTTTGCTGAAAGTTTCAAATTGGTTTTTAAAGATTCAAATAAATGGGAGTTAATCCCGGCCTACAACTCTCTTACCTTAATTAATCGGGAGAATATAAAAGATTTTTCTAAAACTAAATTTCTACTTCAGGAATGTTTTAAGAACAGGAAGGCTGGAGGCCATCCTCAACGTTATTTATGGAAATTGCCGGTATGTTATGACCTCGAATTTGGCATTGATCTTGAAGAAGTTTCCACAACTTTAGGAAAGAGTATTGAAGATACTATTAAGGCACATACTCATCACATTTACACTGTTTACGGCATGGGATTTTTACCTGGTTTTATGTATTTGGGAGGTCTACCCAAAGAATTGGAAACCTTTAGAAAATCTGTACCCAGGCTCCGGGTATTTAAAGGTTCTGTTGGTCTTGCAGGTAAACAAACAGGCATATATCCCCAAGATTCTCCTGGAGGATGGAATATCATAGGAAATTGTCCGATATCTCTTTTTAATGTGAATCATGAAAACCCCTGCTTTGTAAATGTTGGAGATCAGATTCAATTCTATGCTATTAGCCGTGCAGAATATGATTTACATAGAATAGAGACAGAGGTTGGAATATATAACCTCGATAAAATCAAGATAGATGCTTAAAGTAATTCATCCGGGTTTTTTTACCACAGTTCAGGATACCGGGAGATTTAGATACCGTGACAAAGGAGTGCCAGTATGTGGTTGTATGGATAATTACTCCGCCTCCGTAGCCAATTCATTATTGGAGAATAAGGAAACGGACGCTGTGATGGAAATCACTATGACCGGTCCTGAACTTGAATTTCATACTTCGAGTTTTTTCTCTATAACCGGAGCTGAGATGTCTCCGACTTTGAATGGAATTCCTGTCAATTCCTATGAAGTACACAAGGCCAAAGAAGGTGATGTATTATCCTTCGGAAAACTAATTAATGGTTTTAGAAGTTATCTGGCTGTTAAAGGCGGCTTCCTGACGGAAGTTAAATTAAGGAGTAGATCATTCTACAAACCAATTACTGATAAGAATCGTATTAAGGAGCGAATGGAAATACCCATCGAAGAGCATACTGAATATTCTCCAATAATAAGTCATATAAAACCGGATGCCTGGCATAAGGAACACGAACTAATAGTTTATAAAGGACCTGAATATAAAATATTAAAGGATGATCAATTAAAGTTATTGTTTACTAGTAAATTTACAATTGCCAAGGAAAATAATCGAATGGCATATCAACTTGAAGAATTAATAGGAGCGCATTCTCAAAGGATGTTAACTTCTGCAACCCTGCCTGGAACTATTCAATTAACCCCAGCCGGCAAATTAATAATACTGATGCGTGACGGGCAAACAACCGGCGGTTACCCGAGAGTACTTCAACTGGCAACTAAATCAATTTCTATCCTAGCCCAAAAGAAATTTAGGGATACGGTTTCCTTTCACCCTTTAAGAAACTAGATTTCTTTATATACTTCTTGAAAAGGAACCCTGAAACGCGGGCCATATATACCTTTTGGATCTCGAATGCCACATGCGATAACCATATTGATTTCAGCACCTCTGGCTAAGTTTAAAACTCTTTTTATGCGCAAGGTATCTGATCCCTCCATAGGGCAAGTGTCGTAACCAATAGCTGCCATAGAGATCATAAAGTTCTGCGCGGCCAATGCGGCACTTTTATGCGCGACAATGCGCATATCAGAGTTTCGAAGCTGTCTGTACACGGGTTTGAAGAGTCCGACCAGGTTAAATACAAAATAGCGTATCAGCCCCAAAGCACCTAAAAAGTCAATATATAGTGAGGGTATAAGCTTTTTGTAATAAGTTATTGCAAATTTTTCCTTGCTGTCGTATTCTTCAACCGGCTTATCACCAAAACTCTTCGTTAAAAAGTTAAGATTCGCTTTTGCCCTTTTATTCCAAAGATTCTTTCTTGCGACAATTACAACCAATTGTTTAGCTGTATTAGCAGCAGGTTGGTCAAAACATGCAGTACTTATCTTCTTTTGGACATATTTACTAGTAATATGGTAAAATTCCCATAATTGTAAATTACTACTTGTAGGTGCCAAGACAGCATTCTCAAGACATTTCCTTACCGCTATGGTATCAATTTCTTCTTCTTGATTATAAATACGTACTGACCTTCTATAGTTTATAGCTTCCGTAACTGTTTTTTCTATTTTCATAACTATGTGTTATATCTCATATAGCAAAGAAAGGATTCTAGATTTTCACAGACAAATATTTACACTTACATAAAATCTAATCTGAAAAGAGCTTATTAAACATACTTCACTACTTATTGAATATGGGATATGATAGCCTCTTATATATTTGAAAATCAACGAATTAATCAAATAAATGTTTTATTGAATTTGAACCAGTACTAATTGTTAAAAACATCAACTTTTTTAAACAATTATCTTTGAAAAGTTTAGCAATTAAGAGCTATAAAGATTTAAAGAGAACCTATTTAATGGAATTGAACAAATACAGTAAAAATGTAACCCAAGATCCAACTCAACCTGCTGCCCAGGCAATGCTATATGCACTTGGATTAAAGGAGGACGATTTAAAAAAACCTTTTATTGGCATTGGAAGTACAGGCTACGAGGGAAATCCTTGTAATATGCATTTGAACGATCTGGCACAGGAAGTAAAGCAGGGGATTCAGCAAAATAATTTAGTAGGACTTGTATTTAATACCATTGGTGTTAGCGATGGAATTTCTATGGGAACTTATGGAATGCGCTATTCATTACCCTCAAGGGATATTATAGCCGATTCTATGGAAACAGTGGTTCAGGCAATGAATTATGATGGCCTGGTAACCGTTGTGGGTTGCGATAAAAATATGCCGGGTGCCTTGATGGCCATGATACGCTTAAACAGACCTTCTATTTTAGTTTATGGAGGGACCATTGCTTCAGGTTGTTTTAAGGATAAAAAACTCGATATTGTTTCTGCATTTGAAGCCTGGGGCGAGAAAGTTGCCGGGACTATGAATGATAAAGATTTTAAAAGTGTCATCCAAAATGCATGTCCCGGGGCAGGGGCATGTGGCGGTATGTACACTGCAAATACTATGGCTTCGGCAATAGAAGCCTTAGGTATGGCTTTACCCTATAACTCTTCAAATCCTGCCATAGGCAAGGAAAAACACCAGGATTGTATTAATTCAGGCAAGGCAATATGGCATTTAATAGAAGAGAATATTAAACCGAGTGATATTATTACACGGAAGTCATTTGAAAATGCAATTCGGCTAATAACGGTTATGGGAGGTTCCACAAATGCTGTACTTCACTTTTTAGCAATTGCGAAAGCTGCTGAAATTGATTTTACTTTAGATGATTTTCAAAAAATAAGTGATTCAACTCCGTTTCTGGCCGACTTAAAGCCTAGTGGAAAATATTTGATGGAAGATATTCATCGTGTCGGAGGTACTCCTGCCGTAATGAAATTTATGCTTGAGAATGGAATGCTGCATGGCGATTGCTTAACCGTTACTGGTAAAACAATTGCCGAAAACTTAGCAGATTTACCAGATTTGAAACCCGGTCAGAAAGTTGTTAAATCACTGCAAGACCCGATAAAGGAAACAGGACACTTACGTATTCTTTATGGGAATTTGGCAAAAGACGGGTCGGTAGCGAAAATAACAGGCAAAGAAGGACTTCATTTTACCGGTCCGGCAAAAGTTTTTGATGATGAGTTTAAGGCAAATGATGGAATAGGAAAAGGATTGGTAAAAAAAGGAGATGTCGTGGTAATAAGGTATGAAGGTCCCAAAGGAGGGCCTGGCATGCCGGAAATGTTGAAACCAACTGCTGCAATTATGGGCGCAGGACTTGGAAAAGAAGTTGCTTTAATTACCGACGGCCGTTTTTCTGGCGGAACCCATGGTTTTGTAGTGGGGCATATCTCTCCTGAGGCTCAGGATGGCGGTATGATTGCTTTACTGGAAGACGGCGATATTATTACAATTGATGCGGAAAGAAATAGTATTTCAGTAGATTTGACCGTTAAGGAAATTAGTGAAAGACAGTCAAAATGGGTACAACCGGCACTCAAAGTTAATCGAGGGAGCTTATATAAATATGCAAAAACAGTTTCGTCGGCCTCTCAGGGTTGTGTAACAGATGAATTTTAAACTGTCACACCAAATTTTGATAAAGATAAGAGCAAAAAAGTTATAGCATTTAATAAAAGATAATGCGTATGCAAATATTAAAGGAAAAAAAAACGAAGACACACGACGAGACTTCAATAAGAATCAGCGGTGCTGAAGCAATTATCCACTGTCTTCTTGAGGAAGATGTAAATTTGATATATGGCTATCCAGGTGGTGCAATTATGCCTGTCTATGATGAGTTATATAAGTTTCAGGACAAACTACACCATGTGCTTACAAGGCATGAACAAGGCGCTACTCATGCGGCACAGGGATTTGCCCGTGTTACAGGAAAAGTGGGTGTTGCGATAGCTACCTCTGGCCCAGGAGCAACAAACTTAGTTACCGGTCTTGCAGATGCGCAGATAGATTCTACTCCAATGATTTGTATTACAGGTCAGGTACCCCGACACTTGCTAGGGTCCGATGCATTTCAGGAAACCGATATAATTGGAATATCTACCCCGGTTACCAAATGGAATTATCAGATTACAAATGCTTCTGAGATTCCTGAAATTATGGCAAAGGCCTTCTATATAGCAAAATCGGGTCGTCCAGGCCCCGTATTGATTGATATTACAAAGAACGCTCAATTTGAAGAGTTTGATTTTAGTTACAGTCGGTGTATAGCAGTCCGAAGCTACAAGCCTAACCCAAAGCCTGAGATTGCAAAAATTGAATCTGCGGCAGAATTAATAAACAATGCAAAAAAACCTTATATAGTATTTGGTCATGGTGTAATTCTTGGAAAAGCAGAGGAGCAACTTAAAGCATTGGTTGAAAAAGCCGGAATCCCCGCTGCGTGGACCATTTTGGGCTTATCAGCTATGGATACGGATCATCCCTTAAATGTGGGGATGGTAGGGATGCATGGGAATTATGGCCCTAATATACTTACCAATAAATGTGATGTTCTTATAGCTATAGGAATGCGTTTTGATGACAGGGTTACAGGCAGTCTTGATACCTATGCAAAACAAGCCAAAGTTATTCACTTTGAAATAGACCCTGCTGAGATTGATAAAAATGTAAAAGCAGATGTGGCTATTTTAGGTAATGCGAGAGAAGCACTCGATTTATTATTGCCATTAATAAAAGAAAATAATCATGATGCCTGGCATAATAAGTTCAAAAAGTGTTATGAAGAAGAATATGAAGCCGTAATTAAAAATGATCTTTTCCCAACCAAAGATGGTCTAACCATGGGTGAAGTGATTGAAGAAATAAATCTGGCTTCAGAAAATAAAGCCGTTATAGTTACCGATGTAGGTCAGCATCAAATGATAGCATGCAGGTATGCCAGGTTCAAACAGACTAAAAGTAATATTACTTCAGGAGGTTTGGGGACCATGGGTTTTGCACTCCCGGCCGCTATTGGTGCCAAAATGGGAGCAATGGATAGGGAAGTGGTTGCCGTTATCGGAGATGGTGGTTTCCAAATGACAATTCAGGAATTAGCGACTATCTTCCAGAATAAGACAGCGGTAAAAATTGTTGTTTTAAACAATGGCCACTTAGGCATGGTAAGGCAATGGCAGGAATTATTTTTTGAGAGCAGATATGCTTCAACGGTAATGACCAATCCGGATTTTGTAAAAATAGCTGAAGGATATCGCATTGAAGCAAAAAAGGTGGATGATCGAAAGGACCTTAAGTCAGCGGTGCAAGCTATGATGGCCTCAAAAGACCCATTCTTTCTGGAAGTTAGTGTTGAAAAAGAAGATAATGTCTTCCCAATGATTCCCTCCGGGGCATCGGTTTCAGATATTCGATTAAAATAAATTAGCATGGAAAAAAAGTGGTTTACTATATCGGTTTATACCGAAAATAATGTTGGAATGCTCAATAGAATATCTGGAATATTCTTAAAGAGACACATCAATATAGAAAGTTTAAATGTTTCAAAATCAGAAATTGAGCATGTATCCAAGTTTACTATTGTCATCAATACTACAGAAGATTGGACACGTAAAATAGTAGTACAAATTGAGAAGCAAATTGAGGTTATAAAAACATTTTATCATACAGATGAGGAGACCATATATCAGGAATCTGCACTCTTTAAAATTGCTTCACATCTTTTGTTTGATGAACCTCAGATACAGAATATTATTTCGGGGAGTAAATCCAAAATTGTAACGGTATCCAGGGAATATTTTGTTTTGGCTAAAACAGGCAGAAGACACGAAATAGATGAAATGCATGATCAACTAGAACCTTATGGAATTATGCAATTCGTGCGTTCAGGGAGAATTACGGTAACAAAATCGACAATGCCCATCACTCCAATTATTAATGAATTCCATCAATCATAATTTTCGCTAATAAAAATAACAAAAATTAAACATGACAAATTATTTCAATACGCTATCCCTACGAGATCAATTATTACAATTAGGTAAATGCCGGTTTATGGAGTCTACCGAATTTTCGGATGGCATTAATGCTCTGAAATCAAAAAAGATTGTTATTGTGGGTTGTGGTGCACAAGGCTTAAACCAGGGTTTAAATATGAGGGATTCTGGATTGGATATTTCTTATACGCTTCGAGAGGCTGCCATTAAGGAAAAACGCCAATCTTTTAAAAATGCCAGTGAAAATGGTTTTAATGTAGGAACATATGAAAATATGGTGCCTGAGGCAGATCTTGTCATTAACTTAACTCCGGACAAGCAGCACACTTCTGTGATAAATGCAGTAATGCCCCTAATGAAAAAAGGAGCGACATTGTCTTATTCTCACGGATTTAATATTGTAGAGGAAGGGATGCAAATAAGGAAGGATCTAACAGTTATTATGGTTGCGCCAAAATGTCCCGGATCAGAGGTTAGAGAAGAATACAAAAGAGGTTTTGGGGTGCCAACTTTGATTGCTGTTCATCCCAATAATGACCCGGAAGGTAAGGGATATGAGCAGGCCAAGGCCTATGCAGTCGCTACCGGAGGCAATAGGGCAGGTGTATTGGAGTCTTCTTTTGTTGCTGAAGTAAAATCTGATTTAATGGGAGAACAAACTATTCTGTGTGGGTTATTACAAACAGGATCCATTCTTTGCTTTAATAAAATGGTAGAGAAGGGAGTTAACCCGGGATATGCTTCTAAACTTATTCAATACGGTTGGGAAACAGTAACGGAGGGATTGAAATACGGTGGAATCACCAATATGATGGACCGCTTGTCTAATCCTGCAAAAATAAAAGCTTTTGAATTATCGGAAGAACTAAAAGATATTATGAGGCCATTATTCCAAAAGCATATGGATGATATTATGAGTGGGCATTTTTCTAAGACAATGATGGAAGATTGGGCAAATGATGATAAAAACCTGTTGACCTGGCGTGCAGAAACCGGAGAAACCGCCTTTGAAAAAACTGCTGCTGGTGATGATGACATATCTGAGCAGGAATATTATGATAATGGTGTTCTTATGGTTGCTTTGGTAAGGGCCGGTGTGGAACTGGCTTATGAGTCTATGACAGAATCCGGAATAATAGGAGAATCTGCGTATTATGAATCATTGCACGAAACACCTCTAATAGCCAATACTATTGCCAGAAAGAAATTATTTGAAATGAATAGGGTAATATCTGATACTGCAGAATATGGTTGCTATTTATTTGATCATGCCTGTAAACCTTTATTGGGTGATTTTATGAAAAAAGTAGATATTGATGTTATTGGTACCCCGTATGGCAAAGGAAAGGACATTGGCGTGGATAACGGAAAATTAATCGCGGTAAATAAAGCCCTTCGTGAACATCCGGTTGAGATTATTGGAACCAGGTTAAGGGAGTCCATGACTGCGATGAAACCCATCGTTTAGATAAACCTAATTCAGCCGTATTTAAAAATTATTCTAAGCTTTTAAGACAAAACTCAACATGGAAACAACCGTATCGCTAATTCCTGAGGCATTTCGTATTAATGATCCAATAAATCAAAAGATTTATTTAGTAAATGGGGTATTAAAAGAGTGGGATGGTGCCACGGCCGATGTTTACTCTACTATCTCAAGTACGTCTGAATATGCGCCAACATTACTTGGCTCTGTTCCGGACATGGGTGAAAAGGAAGCTTTAGGGGCACTAGATGCTGCTGTAAAAGCTTATGACAAGGGACAGGGTGTATGGCCAACCATGAAGGTTAGAGATCGGATAGATTGTATGGAAAAGTTTGTCCGTAGTATGGAGACCAAAAGGAATGAGGTGGTCAAATATTTAATGTGGGAAATAGGTAAAACTTTACCAGATTCTGAAAAAGAATTCGACAGAACTATAGAATACATCTACGATACTATTGAGGAATACAAACAATTGGATCGTGATTCAGCGAAATTTGATAAGAATGGAGGAGTTTATGCTCATATAAGGCGCGGACCTCTTGGCGTAGTACTTTGTCTTGGACCTTATAATTATCCTTTAAATGAAACCTTCTGTTTGCTTATTCCAGCAATTATCATGGGGAATACCGCAGTTTTTAAACCTGCCAAGCAAGGAGTACTTTTGATTGCCCCATTAATAGAAGCCTTTAAAGATAGTTTTCCAAAAGGGGTTGTCAATGTCTTGTTCGGTCGTGGGCGAGCTATTGCAGGTCCCATAATGAAGACAGGTAAGATAGATGTCCTGGCTTTAATAGGTCATAGTTCATCCGCGAATGCATTGCAAAACCAGCATCCAAAAAGCAACCGTTTGCGACTTGTATTGGGGCTGGAAGCAAAAAACCCTGCTATTGTGTTACATGATGCAAATCTGGATTTGGCAATAAATGAATGTCTGGCCGGGGCTTTGTCATTTAACGGTCAGCGTTGTACCGCACTTAAAGTGATATATGTACATGATGATATAGTGGAAGAATTTACTGAAAAATTCTCCATAAAAGTAGATGAACTTAAGTTTGGTAACCCCTGGGACAAAGGAGTAACTCTTACGCCATTACCAGAACCGGATAAGCCGGCATATATACAAGAATTAATTGATGATGCTTTGGCTAAAGGTGCGCAGATTCTGAACGCAAAAGGAGGAGAACATTCTGATAACTATATCTGGCCAGCTGTCCTTTACCCCGTGACTAAGGATATGAAAGTATATGAAGAAGAGCAGTTTGGCCCTGTGATTCCTATCCTTTCTTTTGAGGATATTCAGGAACCATTAGATGACATGGCTGAATCTAACTACGGTCAACAGGTAAGTTTGTTTGGCAGTGATGTATATACCCTTGCTCCTTTAATAGATAACCTGGCGAATCTGGTATGTCGAGTAAATCTGAATAGCTCCTGCCAACGCGGACCAGATGTTTACCCCTTTACAGGTAGAAAGGATTCCGCGGTTGCTACATTAAGTGTTCATGATGCTCTGCGATCATTCTCTATAAGGACATTTGTAGCCTCAAAGGACACGGAGTTAAATAATGAAATTCTCGAAAAGTTATTGGAAACCAAGTTATCCAACTTTATTAGCACCGACTATCTTTTATAAATATCAACTTGATATTTATAAAATTAATTGTGCAAACCCATAAGCTCTTCTGGAAAATTAGATATATTTCTTCCTAAATATGTGAGGCAAGCCAATCGCCAACTTCACTGGTTTTATAAGCTTTTCCGCCTTCGGCAAGATCTTCCGTAACTATTCCTTCGGAAAGGGATTCATTAACAACCTTGCGAATAGCCTCAGCCTCATCAGACAAACTAAATCCATCAAATAACATAGCTGCAGATAACACTGTAGCCAGGGGATTAGCAATATCTTTTCCCGCTGCCTGGGGATAGGAACCATGAATTGGTTCGTATAAAGCGATACTTTCCCCAATAGAAGCAGAAGGCATTAATCCCATAGAACCTGAAATAACAGAAGCCTCATCTGTAAGAATATCACCAAACAAGTTTTCAGTAATTAACACATCATATTCACTTGGCCACTGAACAAGTCGCATAGCCACAGCATCAACAAATTCATAGGAAACCTCTACATCAGGATAATTTTTTTCCATAGCCTGAACAGTTTCCCTCCACAAACGCGACGTTTCCAAAACATTTGCTTTGTCTACACAGCATAGGCGTTTAGAGCGTTTTTGAGCCATTTCAAAGCCTTTTTTGGCCAAACGCTGTACTTCCTTTCGGGTATAAGTACAGGTGTCATAAGCTGTGTCTCCGTTGTCTTCCCTTCCACGTTTGCCAAAATAGATACCACCGGTAAGTTCTCTTAAAAATACCAGATCAGTACCCTCTATCCGTTCCCTTTTTAAAGGGGATTTATCAATTAAAGATGGAAAGGTAAATGTAGGCCTGACATTAGCAAACAAACCCAGCTTTTGTCTCATTCTCAATAAACCCTGCTCAGGGCGAACTTTTGCTGATGGATCGTTATCATATTTCGGATGGCCAATAGCACCAAACAGCACTGCATCAGAAGTGATGCATATTTCATGTGTTTCGTCCGGGTAAGGGTCTCCTACAGCGTCAATCGCGGCAGCCCCTGTCAATGCAGGTCTCCAGTTTATTTCATGATTAAACTTTGTCGCAATTACATTGCATACTTTTACTGCTTGATCTATGACTTCCGGTCCAATTCCGTCTCCGGCTAAAAGCGCTACATTTAATTTCATTTTATTCCTGGGATCTAATTAGTAGAAAATATTTGTCTTTTTAAAGATTCTTTAAATGATATTCAACATTTTTTCAGTTGCCTTAATGGCGGAAACAGTCTGATCCGAATCCAGACCACGCGTTATAAAGTCTTTCTCTTTGTCTTGCCAGGTTATAATGGTCTCGCATAATGCATCAGAGTTACTACCCGGAGGAATTCGTACCGCGTAATCGGTAAGAATTGGAAGGTCTATTTTTTTAGATTTATATACTTTTCTCAGTGCATTCATAAAAGCATCAAACTGGCCATCTCCCTGCGCGTTTTCCTCATAAGACTGACCTTCAATTTCCACCGCTACAGTAGTTGAAGGTTTAAGGCCCTTAGAATGCGTAAGCACATAGGATTTAACAAATGTTTTTTGTTGATAAGACTCACTATCCAATACATCGGAAATGATATACGGAAGGTCATCTTTGGTTACTTTCTCCTTTTTATCGCCTAGCTCTATAATACGTTGCGTTACTTTTTTTATTTCTTCATCATTAAGAGTAAGGCCTAATTCCTGAAGATTTTTTTGAATATTGGCTTTCCCAGAGGTTTTACCAAGAGCATATTTGCGTTTTCTACCAAAACGTTCAGGCAATAAATCATTAAAGTATAAATTCTTTTTATTGTCTCCATCTGCGTGTATGCCAGCAGTTTGTGTAAATACATTATCACCAACAATAGGCTTATTGGCCGGAATACCAAACCCGGTAAATGTTGATACGATTTTACTAACTTTAAAAAGGGAAGACTCTTCCACATTAATTTCGATTTCCGGCATAAAATCATTTATAACCGCCACCACACTTGCCAATGGCGCGTTACCGGCGCGTTCTCCCATGCCATTTATAGTGAGGTGTAATCCGTGACAACCTGCCCTCAGGGCTTCCATAACATTTGCGACACTTAAGTCATAATCGTTATGCCCATGAAAATCGAAGTGTGTATCAGGATACCGAGTAACAACTTGCGAGATAAAATCAAAAGTTTCGCCATGAGTCAAAATGCCAAGAGTATCCGGTAATAATATTCTTTTAACAGGTTGTGTAGTAAGGAAGTCGAGATATTTAAAAACATAATCAGGTGAATTTCGCATCCCATTACTCCAATCTTCAAGGTAAACGTTGGTAGTAATTCCTTGCTTTTTTGCCTCTGCAAGTACATTTGCAATATCTTCAAAATGCTCCTCGGGTGTTTTTTTAAGTTGATAGGTCAGATGATTCAAAGAACCCTTGGTTAAAAGATTTTGAACTTTGGCACCTGTCTTTTTCATCCATTTGAGCGAAAGACCGTTATCGACAAATGTAAGTACTTCAATACGATCCAAATACCCTGCGCTCTTTGCCCAGATGGCTATCTGTTCGACTGACTTAAATTCGCCTTCTGAAACTCTGGCAGATGCAATTTCTATACGATCCACTTTCAATTCATCTAATAGAAGTCTTGCCAGATTAAGCTTTTCCGCTGCTGTGAAGGATATGCCAGAGGTTTGTTCTCCATCCCTCAAAGTTGTATCCATTATTTCAATCTTCCTCTTATTCATGCTAAAAGTAAAATGGCTTAAAAAGTATTGGTTTACTTAAATTTTAAAGAGGTGTGTCTTTCGCAAAAGATTCAATTTCACTCTTAATATTTAGCAAATAATCAATATCGTCAAATCCGTTGAGTAAGTTTTCCTTTTTGTAGTCATTTATTTCGAAACTTTCCTTTTCGCCTGTTGTCTTAATAGTGAATGTTTGTTCCGGAAGATTGACTTCAAATTCAGTATTTGGATCAGCTTCAATTGCCTCGAAGATCTTTGTAAGAAAGTTTGAGCTTACCTGAACAGGTAAAACGCCAATATTCATACAATTGCCCCGGAATATATCCGCAAAAAAACTGCTTACAACACACCGAAAACCATAATCATAGATGGCCCATGCAGCGTGTTCTCTTGAAGAACCAGATCCAAAATTTTTCCCACCTACCAAGATTTTACCGCTATAAATAGGGTTGTTCAGTACAAAATGTTCTTTGGGAGTATTGCCAGATTGATATCTCCAATCGCGAAAAAGGTTATCACCAAAACCCTTGCGTTCGGTTGCTTTTAGGAACCTGGCCGGGATAATCTGATCAGTATCCACATTTTCTATTGGAAGTGGAACAGCTGTACTGCTTAAAACTTTAAATTTATCGTATGCCATTAGAATTTGTATCCGTTAATTATTAAAAAAATTAGGCTATTTCAACAACCATTAACTCCCTTGGGTCTGTTACCTTACCAGTTACTGCTGCCGCGGCAGCTACCAAAGGACTGGCAAGAAGCGTCCTTGATCCGGGGCCCTGCCTTCCTTCAAAATTCCTGTTAGACGTACTCACAGCATATTTGCCAGCAGGAATTTTGTCGTCATTCATGGCAAGACAAGCGGAGCAACCCGGCTCTCTTAATTCAAAACCCGCCTTGTTCAGGATATCCAACAAACCTTCTTTTTTAATAGCGTCTTCCACTTTGTGCGAGCCAGGAACCAGCCAGGCAGTTACATTTTTGGCCTTTTGTCTTCCTTTAACCAGATTCGTAAATGCCCTGAAATCCTCAATCCTGCCATTAGTACAACTTCCAAGGAAAACAAAATCTATTTCCTTCCCCAGCATATTGTCACCCTCTTCAAAATTCATATATTGAAGAGATTTTTTATATGTAGATGCACCACCTTCAATAGCATCAGATTTAGGGATACCACCTGATATTCCCATACCCATTCCCGGATTAGTCCCATAAGTAATCATTGGTTCTATATCTTCACCGTTGAATGTGATTTCCCGATCAAAAACAGAATCATTATCTGTAAATAATGTTTCCCAATAAGTCATTGCCTTAATCCAGGCCTCGCCTTTTGGTGTATACTCTCGGTTTTTAATATATTCAAATGTTTTTTCATCCGGAGCGATCATGCCCCCACGTGCACCCATTTCAATACTTAAATTGCAAACAGTCATACGTCCTTCCATAGACATCTGTTTAAAGACATCTCCGGCGTATTCAACAAAATATCCAGTAGCCCCGGAAGTGCTCAATTTAGAAATAATATAAAGAGCCACATCTTTTGGTGTAACCGCATTATTTAATTTACCATTTATTGTAATGAGCATGCTTTTAGGTTTAGGCTGCATAATGCACTGGGTAGCCAAAACCATTTCTACCTCCGAAGTCCCAATTCCAAATGCTATAGCACCAAATGCGCCATGTGTTGAAGTATGTGAGTCGCCGCAAACAATTGTCGATCCCGGTAATGTAATTCCATTCTCAGGGCCAATTACATGGACAATGCCGTTTTTTTCGTGACCAAGTCCCCAATAGGGAATTTGATGCTCCATCGCGTTCTGCTCCAATGCCCGAAGTTGATTCGCGGACAAGGGATCTTTAACCGGTAGATGTTGGTTTATTGTAGGTGTATTATGGTCTGCCGTGGCAAAGGTGCGTTCTGGGTATAAAACCTTAATTTTTCTATTCTTTAAGCCCAAAAATGCCACTGGACTTGTTACTTCATGAACAAGATGACGGTCAATAAACAACACGTCAGGGCCATTCAGTACCTTTTGGACTAAGTGTGAGTCCCAAACTTTATCAAATAGTGTTTTCTTCATATAATATTCAAATAACTAATAAATAGCTTTTTAGCACAGCTAACAAATGTATGAAATACAAGTAACAGGGGGTAAAACCATATGCTCCTAAATTACGATGTTCAATCAGCTATTTAGTAATCCAAACTATTGATAATCAATTATATAAATCGAATATGCCCACTTTTCAGTTTTATGTTAACATGGGGCACTAATCTATCTTCTTAACAATATGTGAATGTTTATATAGAATTTAGGTGTATTTCCGGTTTAACATGGCTAGACCGCGGGTTAAAATTACTGTAATAATTACAAGAAAAGGCGATGCCTATCTTCAATGAAATCTAACTATAAAATTAATATTTAAAGAAACCAAGCGATGAAAAAAATACATGGACGGCTATTAACTTATATAATTCCAAATATTCTTATGCTTCATTAATTGGGCATAGGCATATCTAATTTGTTTATTTTCTTCTTCCTGCAATCCGGGATCCTCATTAAGAACCTTTATTGCATAATATCTGGCGGTTTTTAAGATATCACTGTCCTTTACAATATCGGCAATTTTAAGATTCAGTATACCACTTTGCTGTGTTCCCATTAGATCACCCGGCCCACGTAGTTTTAAGTCTACTTCCGCAATTTCAAATCCATCGTTAGTATTGGTCATGGTTTCGAGTCTGGTTTTGGCATCTGAAGATAATTTATAGCTAGTCATCAGTATACAATAACTCTGTTCAGCTCCACGGCCAACGCGACCTCTTAATTGATGCAGTTGCGATAGTCCGAAGCGTTCTGCGCTTTCAATAATCATAACGGTGGCATTGGGGATATCAACACCTACTTCAATGACAGTTGTAGCAACCATTATGTTTGTTTCTCCTTTAATAAAGCGTTCCATTTCATATTCTTTATCCTGCGGTTTCATCTTGCCGTGCACTATTGAAATCTGATAATCTGGAAGGGGAAAATCACGTGCAATACTCTCATAACCATCCATTAAATCCTTATAGTCCAATGCTTCTGACTCCTGAATAAGCGGATAAACAATATATATTTGTCTTCCTTTTTTAATTTCATCCCTTAAAAATTGAAACACTTTTAATCGGTTTTTGTCATATCTGTGCGCAGTCTTTACAGCCTTTCTTCCGGGAGGCAGCTCATCAATTATTGAAATATCAAGATCGCCATAAAGGCTCATCGCCAAAGTTCTTGGAATTGGAGTTGCGGTCATTACCAATATGTGCGGAGGTACTTCATTCTTATGCCATAATTTGGATCTTTGAGCGACTCCAAACCTGTGCTGCTCATCAATTATTGCTAACCCAAGATTTTTAAATTTAACTTTATCTTCCAAGACAGCATGTGTACCAATAAGAAGATTAAGCATGCCATCTTCGAGTTGCTCATGAATAACTCTTCTCCGGGCTTTTTTAACTGATCCGGTAAGTATAGCTATACTTACCCCAATTTCTCCCAACAGTTCTTTAATTCCCTTGTAATGCTGGTTGGCCAATATTTCTGTGGGAGCCATTAAACAAGCCTGATAACCATTATCCAGTGCCAATAAAATTGACATTAAGGCTACTACAGTTTTACCAGATCCCACATCTCCTTGTAAAAGACGATTCATTTGAGCTTTGCTACCGAGATCTGCCCTAATTTCTTTTATGACTTTTTTTTGAGCAGCTGTAAGTTCAAAAGGCAAATAATCTTTATAAAAGCTGTTAAATAGCTTATCTACTTTTTCAAAGGGATAGCCTTTTATCTTTTGTTTTCGAATTAATTTTTTTGAGATAAGCTGTAATTGAATATAAAATAATTCCTCAAATTTCAGGCGAAATTGTGCTCTTGATAATAGTTTAAGGTCTTTGGGAAAGTGAATATTGAACATGGCCTCAGTTTTTGAGATCAGCCTGAGTTCATCAAGTATAGTAGGGGAGAGTGTTTCTTTAAATTCTCCCTTTGTTTCTATAAATAATTGTTGCACCAATTTACTGATTACTCTGTTCGTAATCCCCCTGGCACTTAGTTTTTCTGTGGATGGATATATAGGTTGTAACGACACCTTTATCCCTTTTTCATGCTCAGAAAGTAATTCCATTTCCGGGTGTGGCATTGAAAATTTGCCACTAAACCAATTTGTTCTTCCAAAAATGACATAAGGAGTATTTAATTTAATATTTTCCCGAATCCATTTCTGCCCTCTGAACCAAACCAGCTCCATTTCGCTGCCAGCATCCTTAAATGTAGCCACAAGCCGGTTTCCTTTTTTTTGTTCTACAGTTTTAATACGGATGATTTCCCCTATAAGTTGAACATCTGCATTTCCTCTTTGTAACTCATTGATTTTATAATACCTTGTTTTATCAATATACCTGTTAGGAAACAGATTAATCAAATCCTGGTAAGTTACTACCCCTAACTCCGAGTGCAGTATTTCGGACCTGTTTGGACCAACACCTTTCAAATAAGTAACAGGAGTTTGAAGATAGTTCGTATTCATGGAACGAAAATAATGGTTACTGCATACAACTGCAATACCACAAAATGCTAATTTTGGTCTGACAATTGTACAATAACAATTATGAATTTTACTAATTTACTTTTATTCATTCTTTTTACGGGTTTTTTATTTAGTCAACCACAGCCTTCAGTTGATTTCTTTAAAGCAGATATAGATATAATTCCAGATCCGGGTTATAAAAGATTAAATGGTAAAGTAACTTATTCGTTTAAATTACTCAAAAAGACGGATTCTGTTTTTTTAGATGCCAAAAACATGGAGTTTTCATCTGTATTATTGAACGGCAAAAAAGTGCGACATACAAATACGAAAGAAAAACTATTTCTTTATAAAAAATTTAAAGCAGACAAAACGTATAGGTTAACACTGGATTATTCTACAATTCCAAAGCAAACGGTTTACTTTTTAGGATGGGAAGACTCAATACCTGATAATAATCAAATATGGACTCAGGGTCAGGGAAAATATACCAGTCACTGGCTTCCCAGTTTTGATGATATGAATGAGAAAGTTGAGTTTGATCTTAGTCTCACTTTTGATAAAGATTATGAAGTTATCGCAAATGGTAAATTAAAGGATACGCTTTTAAAAGAATCGCTGAGAACCTGGTTCTTTGATATGAACAAGCCAATGAGCAGTTATCTGCTGGCTTTTGCAATTGGGAATTATAAAAGTAAGAGGTTTATTAGTAAGAGGGGAATACCTATAGAGCTTTATTACTATCCCGGGGACAGCTTAAAAGAAGAACCAACCTACAGGTATAGCGGGGAAATTCTTGATTTTCTTTCTAATGAAATCGGGATAGCCTATCCGTGGCAGAATTACAAACAGATACCTGTGCGTGATTTTTTATATTCGGGGATGGAGAATACCGGGACTACCATTTTTTCTGATGGGTTTGTAATAGACAGTGTCGCTTTTGTGGATAAGAATTATGTAAATGTGAACGCTCATGAAATGGTCCATCAGTGGTTCGGGAATCTGGTAACTGAAAAAGATGGGAATCATCATTGGCTTCATGAAGGATTTGCCACATATTATGCACTGCTGGCAGAAAAAAAACTATTCGGCGATGATTATTTTTATTGGAAGCTTTACGAATCTGCCAAACAATTGCAAAAATTATCCAACCAGGGAAAAGGTGAAGCGTTAACGAATCCTAAAGCGAGTAGTTTAACCTTTTATGAAAAAGGCGCCTGGGCACTTCATATTCTTAGAGACAAGCTAGGCGATAAGGCATTTAAAGAAGGTATTCAGGCGTATTTGAATAAATATCAGTATTCCAATGTGACTATATCTGATTTTATCTCGGAGATGGAATTAGTAAGTGAAATGGACCTATTAGAATTTGAGCAAGTTTGGTTAACAGGAACACAATTTCCTTTTGAAAAGGTAAAGAAATTACTTGCAGCATCTTCAACTGATATGCAAACTTATTTTGACCTTCAATGGGAATTGACATCCAGTAGTACCAATAATGAACAACTAATTAAAAAGTTATGGGATAATAATTCATCATCCAGGATAAAAGAAAATATCATCCTGGACTATCATAAATCTCTGTCCGAAAGTTTTTTAAAAAATGCATTTACTACTAAAGACTTGAAGACAAGACAGGCTTTATGTATTACAACCGATAGAATACCTTCCGGACTTAAAAATCAATTTGAATCATTATTGCAGGATAAAAGTTATATTACAATTGAAAATGCTCTTTACCGTTTGTGGATATCCTATCCAAATGATAGAATAGCATATTTGGAAAGAACTAAGGGAGTTATAGGCCTACCCAATAAAAATGTACGTTTGCTTTGGTTGTTTTTGGCGGTATTAACGAAAGACTATTTAAATGATGTACAGAAGGCAGGTTATACCAAGGAATTATTTGGATATACCTCAGCTAAATATTCTTTTGAGGTAAGGCAAAATGCCTTTTCTTTGCTGGCTGAGGTTTTTCCTTTGACAGATCAAAATCTACTGGATTTAGTTGATGCCTCAATTCATCATTCCTGGCAATTCAGAAATTTTGCCAGAAACTTGATAGAAAAGTTATTAAAAGATGACAAACAAAAGGAGCGATTACTTAAATTGTCCGAAGAACTAAACGAAAAAGAATTGCGTTATATAAAAAGTAAACTGGAGGTAGAATGAGAGCTTTAGTCATATCCGGGGGTGGAAGTAAAGGGGCCTTTGCAGGTGGGGTTGCCCAATACCTAATGCAGGAATTAGGTCACAATTATGACCTTTTCCTTGGGACATCTACAGGTAGCTTGCTAATTTCACATTTGGCACTTCAAAAGATTCAAAAAATAAAGGATGTTTATACTTCAGTAAATCAGGACAGTATCTTTAGCAACTGCCCTTTTGTGATTCAAAATAAATATGGTGTGGCAAATATTGGTATAAACCACTGGAATGTGCTAAAGAATTTTTACAGGGGTAGCAAAACTTTTGGCGAAAGCCTCAATCTTTTGGAACTTATAAAAAATACTATCACGCCTGAAGAATTTGAGATTCTTAAATCCGGACCAAAGGATATTGTAGTTACAGTTTCCAATCTCTCTTTAAATGCGGTGGAGTATAAATCCATTAAAGATTTTGAATATGAGGATTTTTGTGAATGGATTTGGATTTCTTGCAATTATACACCTTTTATGAGTTTGGTACGAAAAGAAGGTTGCGAGTATGCTGATGGAGGACTTGGAAGTATGGTCCCTATTGAAGAGGCTATTATGAGAGGGGCAACAGAAGTAGATGCAATTATTTTACATACTGAAGTAACTCACTTTAACAGAATGCCTTCCAAGAATGCATTTTCGCTCTTAACCAGTATGTTTGCATTTATGTTGGATAGAATTGAGCGTCAGAATATCAGAATTGGAAAATATGTTGCCAATAACAATAATGCAATAATCAATTTATATTACACCCCTACAGTGTTGACCACAAATTCACTAATCTTCGATAAGGAGAAAATGACATCCTGGTGGGAAAAGGGATATGAGTTTGCAAAGACTAAAAATGTAGAAATAAGTGCTTTTGAACCGGAACAGTAATTCATATTCCTTTAAACCAATCACCAAATTTCTCCAATTTCCTTTTTCACATATGCAAGTGCTGTTGCAGAAGGGGATTGTTTATCCATAGTTTCATTGAGAATATCTTCACGCAACTTGTCAGCGGAGTCAGATTCACTCATACCGGCTTTTCTTATAGATTGAATTGTAGCATTTTTAGCAGCTTTTATAATATTCCAACAATCATCACTCATATAGATCTGTTGTGACAAATTGTGATCGAATTCGTTTTCAATACTTCGGATCAATAATTGCTCATAAGCATTTTTATCAGCAGATTTTGGCGCTACGCGCACTACAAGACTGGGTATTGATATGCGCTCTAAAAACAGTGCCATCCTTTCATAGGCTTGCAAGCGTATGGGCATGGCATCTTTTTGCGCATCTTTGTGAAGTAAAAATCTTCTGCGACCTTCCTCGTTTCTGGTATGTAGTCTAAAAAAATAAAAAGCTATGGCTCCGGTTACCACGGCCGGTAATAAATATGCGAATAGTTGAAAAATTCCGTCCCCACTCATGTTTTTGATATTTAGTTTGGTTTATGGTTGTAGAACGTCAGATTATTTAAAAAATTATAGCTGTATTTTATCTTAATAGTAAAGTTGCATTATAACCATATCCGAGGATTCCTTCTTTCATTTCTTCATATTTTGTCTTACGTCAAGGTAGAATAAATTGAAATTGGGGTGTAGCCTAATATATAAAGAATTGGATAAATCTGTTTTTCTGGAGACCGAAATTCGTTCTGCTTTAACATCAGCAGTAGGGCCAATAATTTTCGTTATTGAAGCAGCCTGTCCATAGACAATATCCCAGCTGAGAGCATCATCGGTATGGAATTCAAGAGTAACAGCCATATCAGGATTAGCCTTAATTACACCTGCTATTTTACTCAGAGATTCTGTAGCTCCGGCTTGTAATTCTGTCTTGTTAGTATTGGCTCCAAATAAAGAGGTATGATCCATAATTACAACAACTGATCCACGTTCAACTTTTATATTTGCATTTTCCCCTAAGGTTTGCTTGAAATTGGTAAGCACGAGCAGAGAAATTGAGTCATTACTGGTTAATGCGTCGTTAATAAATTTCAGTTCGCCTTCTTTCTTTCTCAAGCTTGTCATTACATTGCCCAAGTTGTCCTGCTTGTTATTAGATTGCGCGGTGAAGTTATTTAAGTTTTGTAATAGAGTGGCATTGTTTTCCTCCAATCCCTGTAACTGACTTTCAAAAGAATCTGCCCTGGCTGCACTTATTTTTTCATTTTTTTTCGATTCTAAAAGTTCAGTCTTAGTACTTTCCAACTCCGCATTCAAGGTGTTAACCTGAGCGCTTAGCTCTTTTTTATTTTGCGCATGCAAGGTAGTTCCTGTCAAAACTAAAAGGAGTAATGATAAAGTAATTCTATTCATAGGGAATTTAGATTAATTAAAAAATAGGATTTTTAATCCTGCTTATAAAATGTGACACAAAAATAACTTATTTAAAGTTTCTCAAATTGTTTCTTTGTCAAATAATTGTATTCTAATATAGAATGTTTATACTAAATGATCGATTTAAAGGCAGGTAGAAAATTCAATCTTACAAATTTAAGAAATCCAGGCTCATTTCCTTAAGCGTTTTTACACCCAGTATTAAACCGCTATCATCAATTAAAAAATTTTGGGTATGGTTGCGTACCCTAATCCAGTGCCCATGTTGTACCAATCATTTCAGTACTTTCATGAATACTATAAAAACGGACCCCATTTTTAGTTTTACCACCGGAGATGACAACAACCTTATTGGTATGATCAGCTTCTCTGCTAATAATAGTTTGCAGGCCATCGATAATTTTTGCACTTATAAGTATTGGATCTATAACGGATCCGATTCTTATGTTTGTGAATGCAAAGAAGTAAATCCGAATAAAATGCCGAATGAGAAGTTAAAAAATAAATCTTTTGACATGTAGTTCAATAGATTTTCTAAATATATTCGAATAGCAGACAATAAGAAGTCAAAGTTTAGAAATATTAGTTTATAACTTTTTCATGAGGTTAATTATGGCTAAATTCACTTAATAAAATGCATCTAACTTGAATACTTTTCTGGATGATCTAAATGACGCTCAAAAAGGCCCTGTTTTACACAAGGAAGGACCACTTATGGTAATTGCAGGTGCCGGTTCAGGAAAAACCCGGGTTCTTACATTTAGAATTGCCCACTTAATGGGGCAGGGTGTTGATCCCTTTAATATTCTGGCACTTACCTTTACCAACAAGGCTGCGAGAGAAATGAAAAAGCGAATAGCCAGTATTGTGGGCGGCTCTGAAGCAAAGAACTTGTGGATGGGAACTTTTCACTCCATTTTCGCACGTTTACTTCGTTTTGATGGTGATAAATTAGGTTATCCAAGTAATTACACGATTTATGACACTCAGGATTCACAGCGTTTAATTTCATCGATAATTAAAGAAATGGGATTAGACAAGGACATTTATAAATACAAACAAATTCAAAATCGTATTTCATCTTACAAAAACAGTCTGATAACCGTTAAAGCCTACTTCCAAAATCCCGAATTGTTGGAGGCAGACGCCATGGCAAAGCGACCGAGGTTGGGTGACATTTATCAAAACTACGTGGACCGATGCTTTAAAGCAGGTGCAATGGATTTTGATGACTTGCTTTTGCGTACAAATGAACTATTAAGCCGTTTCCCGGAAGTTTTAATGAAATATCAGGAAAGGTTCAGATATATTCTGGTAGATGAGTATCAGGATACCAATCACTCTCAATATCTTATTGTAAAAGCGCTGGCTGACCGTTTTCAAAATATTTGCGTTGTAGGAGATGACGCTCAGAGTATTTATTCTTTCAGAGGCGCCAACATAACAAATATCTTAAACTTTCAGCGGGACTACGACGATGTTGCAGTGTATAGGTTAGAGCAAAATTACCGCTCTACCAAAAATATAGTTAACGCCGCAAATTCGATCATTGCCAACAATAAAAATCAACTGGAAAAGGTAGTTTGGACTGCGAATGATGAGGGTACTAAAATAAAAGTTCACAGAAGTACAACAGATGCTGAGGAAGGAAGATATGTGGCCGGCTCTATTTTTGAAAATAAAATGCAAAACCAGCGGGCAAACGGAGATTTTGCGGTTCTTTATCGCACAAACTCCCAATCCCGTGGCATTGAGGATGCCTTGCGTAAAAGAGATATTCCGTATAGAATTTATGGAGGACTTTCTTTTTATCAGCGAAAAGAAATCAAGGACTTGTTATCCTATCTTAGGCTGGTAATAAACCCAAAGGATGAAGAAGCTTTAAAAAGAGTTATAAATTACCCCACTCGTGGGATTGGCCAAACCACAGTAGATAGGCTAACCGTTGCAGCAAACCATTACTCAAGATCTATATTTGAAGTAATGGAGAATTTAGATAAAATAGATTTAAAAATAAATACAGGCACAAAAAGAAAACTCGAAGATTTTACTAATATGATTAAGAGTTTTCAGATTATGAACGAGAGTGCGGATGCTTTTACTCTGGCCGAGCATGTGGCTAAGAAAACGGGCATCCTCCTGGAGTTTAAAAAAGACGGCACTCCCGAGGGTATTGCTCGAATGGAGAATATAGAAGAATTATTAAATGGCATCAAAGACTTTGTTGAAGGGCAAAAGGAATTGGCGGATGCAAAAGGCGATCTTACTGAGTTTCTGGAAGATGTAGCACTGGCTACGGATTTGGATAAGGACACCGGCGATGATGATCGGGTGGCTTTAATGACCATTCACCTTGCAAAAGGATTGGAGTTTCCTTTTGTTTATATTGTTGGGCTGGAAGAGGATCTTTTCCCTTCTGCAATGAGCATGAATACACGTAGTGAGTTGGAAGAGGAGCGCAGACTCTTTTATGTTGCGCTAACCCGTGCTGAGGAACAGGCATATCTAACCTACACACAAAACAGATATCGCTGGGGTAAATTAATTGATGCCGAACCCAGTCGTTTTATTGAAGAAATAGAGGATAAGTATATGGAGAACCTGACTCCCGTAGATACGTATCGATATAAACCTTTAATTAATACCGATATTTTTGGTGAAGTTGATAAGTCAGCACTGCGACAGCTAAAGCCTGAAAATGGTATTCCACCAGGTATTGGAAAACCCAATAAAAATCAACTAAGAAAACTAAGAAAACTTAAACCGGAATTATCCAAGCCCATTGGAAATACAAATACAATAGATCCAAATCTATCGGAGGGTACTTTGATAAATCATACTCGTTTTGGTCGTGGTAAGGTATTGCGTATTGAAGGAGCAGGGAATGACAAAAAGGCCGAAATACAATTTGTAAAAGGCGATATAAAAAAGCTGCTGCTTCGATTTGCGAAACTGGAAATCATTGATCGTTAGACAATCTGGGATTATATATTAATATTCATGCAGGTATTTACTCAGTGACCTATTTAAGAACTAGCCATTAGTTTTTCATATTATCTTTGGTAAATAGAACAGGCGAATTTGAAACAATGTATAAGAATATCGTTTTCCTTTTTCCTGTATTCCTGATTGGATTTAATGTGGCCCGCCGAGTACCTGAAATTCTACATGGATGATATGGAGAATATTGAGCTTATATTTCCTCGTCCGGCTATTTCTAAAGTGAAAAATGACCCTTTTCAGGATCATTTTATTTTTTAATCAATATTGCTCTTGAAAACAATAATATTTACCCGAAAAATACAGCAAGAAAATGGCCGAATTCATTAAGATATACGAGCAGAATCCTAATCCCAAAGAAATTGATAAGGTGGTATCCATCCTGCGTAAAGGTGGTTTAATCATATATCCTACGGATACGGTTTATGGCCTGGGTTGTGATATTACCAGTACTAAAGCCATGGAAAAAATTGCTCGTATAAAGGGAATAAAATTAGAAAAAGCTTACTGGTCCTTTATTTGTGCCGACCTTAGTAATCTTTCAGATTATGTCAGGCAATTAGACACTCCAATATTTAAGATTCTTAAGCGCGCCCTTCCCGGCCCTTATACTTTTGTATTGCCCGGCAGCAGTAAATTACCTAAGGATTTTAAGAAAAGAAAGACAGTGGGTATAAGAGTCCCCGACAATAATATTGCCAGGGCTTTAGTTGAGGGGTTAGGGAACCCTATTGTATCGACCTCAATTCGTGATGAAGATGAACTTTTGGAATACACCACAGATCCTGAATTAATTTTTGAAAAATGGAATAACTTAGTAGATATTGTAATTGATGGAGGATATGGAGGCAATATAGGATCTACGGTTATTGATCTTTCAGGAGACGTGCCGGAAGTACTTAGAGTGGGCAAAGGAGATCCTGATATTATATAAAAAAACCGCGATCAATGACCGCGGTTTTTTATAAAATTATTAATATTTAGTCGTTAATAGCAGGATCTTTCATTCCTTCTTCAATCATGCTGTAGAACTGATCAATTTTTGGAAGTACAACAATTCTGGTTCTTCTGTTTTTAGATTTATCAGTCGGAGAAACAGGAATATACTGTGATCTACCTGACGCAGTCATCCTTTTTGGATCTACCCTATAATCATTTTGTAAAATACGAACAACAGCTGTGGCTCTTTTTACACTTAAATCCCAGTTGTCCAGTAAAACTCCTTTTCTGTAAGGAACATCATCTGTATGTCCTTCTACCATAAACTCAAAATCGGGTTTGTTATTAACAACTTGTGCAACTTTTCCTAATATTTCCTTAGCTCTTGCCGTAACATTATAGCTTCCACTGCTAAATAATAGTTTATCCGAAATTGAAATAAAAACCACTCCTTTTTCAACACTTATCTCAATATCCTGGTCATCCAAATTTCCAAGAACACCTTTAAGACTTTGTACCAAAGCGAGGTTTACAGAATCTCTCCTTGTTATTGCATTTTGTAATTTACGAATAGTAAGATCTTTTTCCTGAAGACTTTCCAAAGATTTCTCAAGGTTTTCTGCACCCTTAGCTGTTAAGGTGGTTAAATTCCCCATGTTGTTTATTAACTCCTGATTGTTCGCCTTTAGAAAATCATTTTGATCTGCCAAAGTTTGCATTCTCGCATCTGCAGTGGCCTTTTCCTCAAGACAGGTATTCAATTTAACTGTAGCAGAATTTAACAGGTCCTGTGTCTCTTTTTGTTGCGACTCTAAATCGGCGTATTTCTTTTGCGATACACAAGATGATAAAAGGACTGCCATTCCAATAAAGCCTAGAATAAATTTTTTCATAATAATGTTTATATAAAATTAATTGTTTGTTTAAATCAACTTTCACCTAATCGATGGTAAAATTATGACATTTGATTTCCTTAAATTTCTCAAAATTAGTTAATCTTTTACTAAAATGTTAAAATTCTTTACCTGATATACGAAATAGGACCACACTATGGATTTTGTAATGTAATACAAAGGGATAAAATTGGCTTTTTCCCTTTTCTTATACATTTTACCAAAATGCCGGTAATAGCTTAAATGTGCTTTAACAATAGCCCAGCAATGAACAGGTTTAAGTTGTAAAATAAATCTAATAGCCGCAATGCCATCAAGGAAAAGACGAACAAAAATTATAGGAAATGCCTTTTTTCGGGGGAGGTTTTTAGTGATAGAAAAAAGTGAGTTTCTAAAATTTAAAAAAGTTTTTTTTGGATTCATATTACTCAATGTTGAACCTCCAAGATGATAAACATATGATGCTCCAACGTAGTAAACCTTTAGTCCTTTATTTTGAGCTCGCCAACATAGATCAACCTCCTCCTGGTGCGCAAAATATTCTTCATCAAATCCTCCAAGATTATCGAAAACATCTCTTTTTATAAACATACAGGCACCGGTTGCCCAAAAAATTTCTGTAGTATCATCGTACTGACCTTCATCTTTTTCGATGGCCTGAAAAATTCGCCCCCTGCAGAATGGATACCCAAACTGATCTAAAAAACCACCTGCCGCTCCGGCATATTCAAAATAATCTCTTCGTAACAGATCAAGAATCTTAGGTTGTATTATGGAGGCATCCGGAAATTTTAGTAATGCTTCTTTTATAGGCTCGAGCCAACCAGGTGTAACTTCAACATCGGAATTTAAAAGACAATAAATGTCCGCGTCCACTTGTTTTAATGCATCGTTGTATCCTTTAGCAAATCCGTGATTTGAACTATTTTGAATAAGGTTTACATTAGGAAAGTTTTCTTTTATAAAAGCCACAGAGCCATCAATAGAGGCATTATCTGCTACATAGATATCAGTGTTACCGGAATATTGTACCACCAAAGGCAGGTAGCGTTCAAGGAGCGCTTCTCCATTCCAATTAAGTATGACGATTGCAAATTTCAAAACGGTTGCAAATTAACGGCTAAAATCAGGAATTTGCCTTAAAAAAGAATATTTTTCTTCTTCATAATTCATATTGCAGTAAAAATGATCAAATCCATTGGTAACCATAAGGTATTCAGCTTTCAGTTTTAGGTTATAGCGTGCAATCTGATCAAAAACGTCTTGTGAGATTATGATGTTAGGTGATTTGCATTCTACAAGAATGTGGATACTACCATCTTTATTAAAGACTACAATATCATATCTTTTTCGCAAACCGTTTAGCGATAAGGTTTTTTCAACATTAATTAGAGACTTTGGATACTTTTTATCCACGCTTAAAAAATGAATTACATGCTGCCGAACCCATTCTTCCGGTTGCAGGCTTACAAATTTTTTGCGTATTATGTCAAAAATCTGCTGCTTATTTTCGCTACTTTTGAATCTGAAATTGTAGCCAGGAAAGTTGAGAGAAAGCATAAAACAAATTTGGTAATTTTTTTTGGATGGAAGAAGTAAAGCGGATTGTAAATAACATCCGAAATGGAATTATAAGCCCTATATATTTTTTGATGGGTGATGAACCCTATTATATTGATAAAATAGCTCAGTTTATTAGTGATAACCTTCTTACGGAGGAAGAGAAGAGTTTTAATCAAATGGTTTTATACGGCAAAGAAGTATCTCTAGACCAGGTATTGGGCAATGCAAAGAGATATCCAATGATGTCCGAAAGACAGGTAGTCATTGTCAAGGAAGCACAGCATTTATCAAGAAATATAGAGGAATTAAGTTCTTATGCTGCCAATCCACAAACTTCAACAGTACTGGTTTTCTGCTATAAATACAAAAAATTAGACAAACGCAAAAAATTGCATAAAACTCTTTTGGCTAATGGAAGTGTCATTTTTGATAGTAAAAAACTATATGAAAATCAGGTTTCAGATTGGATTAGACTAACTTTAAAACAGAAGGGCTATGCGATTTCACATAAGGCCTCGGTTTTATTAGTAGAGTATTTGGGAACAGACCTGAGCAGAATTAATAACGAATTAGAAAAATTACAATTAGTACTTCCAAAGAACACCGAGATTAACCCAGATCTTATTGAAAAACATATTGGTATAAGCAAGGACTACAATAATTTTGAATTAAAAAAAGCTATAGGAGAAAAAAATGTTGTCAAAGCTACCAGGATAATCAATTACTTTGCTCAGAACCCAAGGGATAACCCTTTTGTTGTTACAGTTAGCCTGTTGCATAATTTTTTCACACAGTTACTTCAATATCATGGACTGTCGGACCATTCTCCTAAGAATGTGGCTTCAGCTTTACGGATAAACCCTTATTTTGTCGGAGAGTTTCAGATAGCGTCCAGAAATTATCCCATGAAGCGCGTTAGCACTATTATAGCTTATTTACGGGAAATGGACTTAAAAGGGAAGGGGGTAGGGTCTTATAATATTTCCCAAGCTGATCTTCTGAAAGAACTTCTGGTCAAAATAATATAGAAAGTTTACTTTTTGTCGATACTGTAACGTCCTGGACCAAGTAGCATTATAACCGCGAAACACACTAAGTACAATAGAGCAAGTTCTTTCATTCCAAAAGGATCAGAACCGTGCACAATAAAGGCTGCCACAGCCATTGTTATCACAATTGGTAAGGAGGCCCAGCGTGTTTTATAACCAATTATTACGAGTATAGGGCAAATGACTTCACCAATAACTGTAAGAAACAGAGTAGGAGTGGAACCGATTCCTATGGGATCGACAAATTCAAAATCTCCATTTAGAAGTTTTTGTAATTTGGGAATACCATGAGACAATAAAAAGGCAGAGGGAAGAATACGCAGAACTGCCAGACCAATATCACTTTTAAGTTTTTTAGTCATTCACTTTAAGATTGGAGAATCTAAAGTAAGCTTTTTTTTAATAACTTTTTATCAAATAGTTTAGAATTCACTTAATGCAAAATGAACGTTAAGTACCATCATATTTAAAGAATATACTTGAATCAAAACCAAAATAAAATAAATATAGCGTATTTCTCTCAGCGAAGTTTTGGATATTCGTTCGGATTTGCCTCATGCATAATATCATATACCTTTTCAAACATGTCCTCAGCATTTGGTTTAGAAAAATAGTCCCCATCTGTAGCATAGGCTGGTCTGTGAGCTTTTGCCGTAAGGGTTTGAGGTGCACAGTCCAGATATTTATAAGCCCCCTGACGCTCTATAATATCTTGCATGAGATAAGCAGCACAACCACCGGGTACATCTTCATCAATGACCAACAGTCTATTGGTTTTTTTAATACTGCCCAGGACAGTATTTGTAAGGTCAAAAGGGAGTAAGGATTGTGCATCAATT
>Ga0265303_10000093_pt1 | contig 39486 bp, 51 predicted proteins | sample Helome_2_FD_192494 | JGI IMG/M metagenome (GOLD analysis project Ga0265303, IMG submission 192494) | Marine sediment microbial communities from subtidal zone of North Sea - Hel_20160317 (Illumina Assembly) | ecosystem: Environmental > Aquatic > Marine > Subtidal zone > Sediment ... | reverse complement strand
GGAATAGCGGCCATCAACCCCGACATGGCTCAATGGCCCCATATCGGGCCGGTTAATCGCATTCATGGCCGGATCGACCATACGCTCAAAGGAGAATTTAACGTCATCGGCTGTCATTTCGCCGTATCCGTTGCTGAACATCTGGCCAGGTTTCAGGCGGAACCTGTAATGCGTACCATCGATTTGTTCAAACGACTCGGCTGCATCGAATTGTGTATCCCAGGTTCCATTGGATCTGAACTTCAGCAGGTTCTGGTTGATCGCGGCGGAAATGATACCGTCGGCGGCAGAGAGAGAGCTCACTGAGTCCAGGGACGAGAGGTCCTGGTAGTTGCGAATGTGTAATGTATCGCCGTGAACAGCCCAGCCGATACCCGGAATGCCACTCCCGGCCAGGCCCATCAGGGCTAGCGAAGATCTTTGCAGAAACGCCCTTCGGTTTGTTTTTGGCAATCTTTCAGGTTGTTTCCGAGTCATTATCTAATACTATTGATGACCATCAGGAGCAAGTCAAAAGGTATCTGTCCATGCAGCGAATCAAATCCGATTTTCCATACGCCATCCGCGAAATAGAAAATACCTGGATTCCGCTGGCCGACGGCGCCCGGCTCGCTGCCCGAATCTGGCTTCCGCTGGATGCAGAGACCCAGCCCTTGCCCGCCTTGCTGGAATATATTCCTTATCGCAAGAACGATGGAACTGCCATTCGCGATGCCATTCGCCACCCCTACCTTGCCGGCCATGGTTACGCCTGTGTGCGGGTAGATTTGCGCGGCAGCGGTGAATCCGACGGCATTCTGTATGGCGAATATCTCAAACAGGAACACGACGACTGCCTGGAAGTGATGGCCTGGATCGCCGCGCAGCCCTGGTGTGACGGCAGTCTTGGCATGTTCGGCAAATCCTGGGGCGGCTTCAACAGCCTGCAGGTCGCGGCCCGCCGCCCGCCGCAGCTGAAAGCTCTCATCACCATCGGCTTTACCGACGACCGCTACCACGACGATGTGCACTACATGGGCGGCTGCGTTTTAGCCTCGCAGATGTTGTCCTGGGCGACGGTCATGCTCGGCTGCAACGCCCAGCCGCCTGATCCCCGCTGGGTAGGTGACCGATGGCGCGAAATGTGGCTGGAACGCATGGAAAAAACACCGCCTTATATCGAGACCTGGCTGCAACATCAAAGGCGTGATGCATTCTGGAAACACGGCTCGGTGCGCGAGGATTACAGCGCGATCGATGTGCCTGTCTACGCGGTGGGTGGCTGGGGTGATGCTTACAACAACTCCATTCCGCGCATCCTGGCCGGGCTGTCGGTGCCGTGTAAAGGCCTGATTGGCGCCTGGTCGCACAATTACCCGGAAGAAGGCGTGCCCGGGCCCAGCATGGGCTTTACCCAGGAAAGCCTGCGCTGGTGGGACCATTGGCTGAAGGGTAAGGACACGGGCGTGATGGACGAGCCCTTGCTGCGTTCATGGATACTGGAGAGCGAACCGCCAGCTACTTATTACACCGACCGCAAAGGCCACTGGGTGGCTGACCCGGCGTGGCCGTCGCCGCACATCGTTGAGGAAGTTCTTTACTTAAACAGCGATGGCGCGGCGAATGTTATGGCGGAATCGCCGGCTCCAGGGCGCACCCTCAGCTACACTGGTCTGCTGCGCCACAGCTTTGAAAGTGGCGAATGGGGCAATTTTGGCGTCGAGGGCGAATTTCCACCCGATCAGCGTCCGTCAGATGGTGAATGCATCGCTTTCACCTCGGCGCCGGTTGCCGAATCAGTTGCCATCCTGGGAAATCCCGAGGTGGACCTGGAACTGGCGGTCGACAAACCCGATGCCCTGGTTGCTGTGCGTTTGTGTGATGTCGCACCCGATGGTGCGTCCGTGCTGGTCACCTGGGGCCTGCTGAACCTGACGCACCGCGACAGCCACGAACAGCCCGAGCCCATGGAGACTGGACGGCGTTACCGGGTGACCGTGCAGTTACGCATGATGGGCTATCAGTTGGCAGCCGGGCACCGCTGGCTGATCGGAATTTCACCAACATTTACGCGGCATGCCTGGCCTTCGCCGGAGACCGTGCAGCTGAGCCTGTTCGCCGGAGAGGGCTGCTGCCTGCGCCTGCCGGTTCGAACTCCGCAATCAGCCGATCGCAGCCTGCCGGAATTTCCGCCGGCTGAAATCTCAGCGCCGCTTGCGGTTGAACATGTTCGCGAATCACGGCGAGTCCACAAGGTCACGCAAGACCAGGTGGATGGGTGGATCACGTTGACGCAGGTGAACGACGAGGGCCGCGTGCGTTTTCTCGACAATGGCCTGGAAACGGACTATTGCAGCACGGAAACCTTCAAAGTGCGTGAAGGCGATCCATTGTCAGTCAACCAGCACTTCGTAACCGTGACCGAATTCCAGCGCGACGACTGGCGCGTGCGAGTGGAGACAGATAGCCTGATGACGGCGGATTCAACGCACTTTCATCTTTCCAACCAGATGGAAGCCTACGAGGGGGAAGCCCTGGTGTTTTCGAAATCCTGGACCAAGGCTGTTCCTCGCGACAACGTGTAGGCTGCTGCACTTGCCTTTAGGAAGGTTTCAATTCTCCAGGCTAGCCTCACGCAACAACCCGGCCAATGGTTCGAGTTCCGCGGCATAATTTCGCCAACGCCCAACGGAAGTCGAATAAATTGGCTGCCTGACCTGGGCCAGGCTTGCCGTCATGGAAGGTTCCGGGTTTTGATGAAACTCCAGGCAGGTGTCTTCCCATTCCAGGCCGCAGTGTGAAACGATCCGCCTGCTTTCATTTTCCTGGTCTCGGGTAAGATTTTCATATGAAACATCGAGAATTTTTCCAGGCATGGAGCGATGCCAATGCTGCATCAAGCTTCGATACGCCAGGTAATAACGACCCAACTCCGTCAAGTCATAGGAAAAGGGATATGCCTGCTTGAACAGGGTCTTGTACACCGCAAAGCAGGTATCCATCGGATGGCGCGTCAGGTGGATGATCCTGGCATTGGGCAAGGCCTTGGCTATCAGGCCGCAATATAAAAAGTTGAGCGGTAACTTGTCGACGAATCGCTTTGTTTTTCCCGTGTACGGCCGGGTGCTTTGCACATAGGCCGTACCCAGGTCAGCAAAATCAACGCGCGTTGCCGCCTCGATGAATTGCTCCCTGTTGGCAGGCTTTTCCCCATTAGTACTCATAACCTGGCGGGTCAGGTTCTCGGCGAAATTATTGAGCTCTCCAGCGGCATGGACCTCACTGTGGCTGCCCAGAATTCGTTCTACCAGGGTCGTACCCGTTCGAGGCAATCCCACTATAAAAATCGGCTCATCACTCTCGTGGCCGGGAGCGATTCGAAGAAAGAAGTCTTTTGCAAAACTTCCTTTGATCGCTTCAATGGCCTCCAGATCCGCCTGTGCATCATGATTCATGTGTCGCCTGCGCAGTGCAGATCCCGCCTTCAAATGATGGAATGAGGCCTGATAGTCCTGAAGGTCTTCATATTCCTTGGCAAGGGCATAGCGGATGTTTACTGCCCCGTGCCAGGATTCAATGCCTTTCTCTATTAGGCTCTCCATTTCCCGCGCATGATTTTTTTCTGCGGTTTGTCGCCTGAGCCGGGATCGGTGCAGCCAGGCTTGATGGTCTTCGGGCCTCAGGGCGATCGCCGTGTCCATGGCTGATTCAGCACCGCCCAGGTCCCCCAATGCTTGCCGGGCCAGGGCGGTATTCATTTGAAAATGGGCGTTGCCGGGCTCCAGTTCGACGGCTCTTTCAAAACATTTCAACGCCGCGGCCTGATCTTTACCCAGGCTGTACAAATTTCCGAGCGTGTCGTGCTCAGCTGCGTGTTGCAGATCCGCGCCTTCCAGCTTTTGCAGCAGTTCAAGGGCAGCTTCGTCGCGGTGTAGCGCAAACAGGCAGTATGCCTTTTGCGCCTGGAAAGCGAATCTGTTCGCGTCGATGTGCAGTGCGCGTTCGCTGTATTCCAGCGCGGCTTCGCGCCGGTGCATGGCGAGCGCAATCCGGCTGGAAAGGTCCCAGCCGGGTGTGAAGGTCGGGAATTCGAGATTCAGCTTCTCACTTTGCTGTCGGGCATTTTCATAGTGACCGTCCTTGAAGGACTGCCAGGCTGACTGGTAACGTTTTTTCAGTGCTGCTTCTGGCGAATCTATTCCCTGCAAAGACAGTTCCTCGGGTCAGACTAAAATCGATAGCTGGCGTGGAGGCCGAAGGTGCGCGGCATGGAAATTACCGCATTAGCCCGGGGTCCCCATTGGTCCACCGGGTCCGCGCCGAGCAGCCCTCGTTCATCGCCGATGTTGTTGATGAAAGCCCGGAGCGTCCAATTATCGGCCACCAGCGTGATATTAGCATTCCAGAGCCAGAAACTGTCCAGTCTGTAACTGTCGACATACAATGATGATTCAGCCTTGCTTCGGTATGAACCGTTCAGACCGTAACGCAACTCCATGCCATTGGACAATTGCTGGCTATACAGGCCGCCCATGCTGATATTGTGCTTGCTGGCACCGGGCAGTGAAACCCCTGGTACGACATCGGCGAACAGGGTGCCATCTTCGATGAATTCGATCAGGGTGGGCGAAAGTGATTTCAATTCGGAGTCGATGTACGTGTAGCCCAGGTTGATCTCCAGGTTGTCGGTGACCTGACCCTGCAGTTCGCCTTCCACACCCTTGGAACTGGCATCCCCGGCATTGACAACACACAGCAATCCCAACCCGGTGCATGCCAGGTTGGCCTGCAGGTCGTCCCAGTCAATGTCGTAATAAGCGAAGGTATACGTGTATCTATCCGACAGCCAGCCCTTTATGCCCACCTCGAGGTTTTTGGTTTCGTCGGACTTGTACAGGAAGGACTTGGGGTTGACGGGAGAGCCAAATGCTTCGTCGGGCAGGCCATTGGCGCCACCGCGCCTGAACCCTTCGGACCAGACCGCATAAATATTGGTCGTGTCATTGATCTGGTATGAGGTGTTGAACTTGAACAGGAATCCGTCGTCCTTGTTTTCCAGTGTACGGCTGGTGACGCCATCGGGTGCGAACTCGAGCCCCCCGACCTGGGTGGTGTTGAACTTCTGATCGTAGTAGCGGGTTCCACCCGTGATCTGCCATTTATCGGTGACGTGCCAGGTCAATTCGCCAAAAAATGCCAGGTCCCTGAAGTCATTTGTCTGGTCGATCAGGTATGCCTCATCTTTGACGATGGTCACGGGACCGTTGGTCTCTTCAATCCCCCAGAGCGTTCCAAATCCGCAAGGCGCCCCTCCGAAGGTGTCCGTTTCTATGAAGCAGGAATTCGCATAGTCGTCATAGCCATAAAAAAACTGGTTCGCAGACAGGTCGAGGTCCTGGTCCATGTAGAAGGCGCCGATCACCCAGTCAACCGCCGAATCGCCCTGGGATACCAGCCGCACCTCGAATACGTTCCCCTGGTCATCGAACGAAGAGATGTCTTCTACCAGGGGGCGCGGGCTGGTGCCGTAATAGGACTCGTAAAAACTGAACTGTTCATAAAAACCGGTGAGATCCCGTGAGCCGGTTCCCTTGTTTTTATAGGTGGATGCTGATCCCGTGAAGCTGGCGAATCCCATGTCAAAATCGACATCCAGGGCCAGGAGATTGACTTTACGTTCGAAAGGCTCTTCGATCAGTGCGGCATTGTCCAGAGAGTCCTCGCCGAACAGGAAGTAGGAGTTCATTTGAGTTCCACCAACTTCATCGTCTTGATAGTCATAACTCAAATTGGCTTCGAACGAATCGTTGGGGGCCCATCGCAATGCGACTCGTGCGCTCTTGGTCTTCGCATCGTTGACGCCATCAGCACTCTCATAAACGGGCTGTCCCGCAAAAAAGTTCGCCGAATCGTTGAAGGGGTCGGTGGAACCGTTATCCAGAACAGGTGATCCGTCCGGATTGCGAACATAACGTCTCGGCTGATCGATAAACCCGGCATCGTTGACGTAACCGCCGGCAAAGCGGATCGCAAAAGTATCGCTGACCGGGAAATTTAGAATCAGATCCGCCTCGTAATTGAGACCGTCCCCGTTCTTTGTCGAGCCAAGGCCGCCTTTTACTTCCCCGTGGAAGGATTCGAAATCAGGCTTGTTGTAAATGTAACGGACCGAACCACCCAGCGACCCTGATCCGTACAGGGTTCCCTGCGGTCCCCTGAGGATTTCCACCCGTTCCAGGTCGTTCATGCGCAGGTTAACGAAAATCGGTGTCTCGTTGACATAGATGGATACGACCGGCGCGGTCTGCAGGGGACCACTGTTGCGCGCAGTATCTTCTGCATTGATGCCTCTGATCATCAGATTGGAGCTGTTGACGCCGCTGCGCGGTCCCATCTCGACAAAATTAACACCCGAGACGGCATTGAACAATTCGGCAGCGTCCGATATGCCTGCTTTCTCAAGATCCTCTCCGGTCAATGCCGAAATATTGTACGGAACGTCCTGAACCGATTGGGCGCGCCGGGTGGCGGTGACCAGTACTTCTTCCAGCACACCTTGCTGGGCTTTGGCAACGATTGGCGTGCTGGCGATCAGGGCTGTGGAAATCGCTGTGGTCAGAACATTTCTTTGCAGTTTACTGGTCATTTTGGGCTCTCCCGTGCTGCATTTCTTGATAGAGGGTCACTTTATCCGTGGCCGGTTTTTTCGGACAGGCCGGAAACCGGGGCAATGGCTTCCAGGGGCTGATAATCGAACCCGAAGCCAAAGCAACGGGGAGCGACGTATTTGAGTGCTTGATCGGTGCGATAAAAAGCGGGGCACCCGACGCCATATACGGTCACGCGCTGGCCGTAACGAAGCCGTTCTGCGTTGATAGGCATCGATGTTTCAAAGTCCAGGACCGTGATGAGGTCTGGAACGGAGGCGATCACCTCGCCGTCCAATCGGGCAACCAGGTACTCGTTTTTGACATTGATCCTGAGTGGTGGACCGGATCCCTGAAAAGGCGCGATGACCGCCTCGCCGATATCGAATCCACCGATGATCTTACTGCTGTAATCGACGACCTTTCCTGTGTAGAGATGGAATATGTCGCCATAAATTGAGTCTTTAAAAAGAGAGGAAAGAGGTGCATGAATGCGATGCGCATTGCCTCGATGCTTCCTCAGAACCTTCCCGAGTTCAATCGAGAAACTGACCGTTCCGGGGACAATGGAGTCCTTCAGTTGTCTGCCGGTCATCGCATGTTCCGCTGACATGACCATGCCGCCGGCACCCATGGCATACTCGCGGATGGCACGCTCGAATTCCAGGATGTCCATGTCGTGAAATTCTTTTTGCTGTCCCCGGTAATCGGTCGCCACAGCCGGCGTTGGGGAGACACCCGAAATGGGGTAAGTCATCATTTGCGCCTCCGGCAACGCACGTCCCATGCCGTCGCCGTTGATTATCGGGACGCCTGCTGCCGCCGCCGCAACGATCGGAATCATTGAATTAGCCCCGCCGATTTCAAAACCGACGATGGCATCCACTGCTTTCCCCACCATCTTCTCGAACGCCTTCAGGGTATTGGATGCGTCGTGAAGAGAAGGCAGAAGTTCGAGGCTGGCCGTTGGCGCCCCCACTTCTCCCAACGCAACCACAAAGTCGTCGTCGGCCAGTATTTTTGGATCCAGTAAGGCGACCGGGCCGTACTTTTCCATGGCTTGTTGTGCGATCAAAAGCGCCACGTACGGATCACCACCTCCCCCGGTGGCAAGAAACACGGCGCCTGTAGACAGGTCTTCGAGCGATTCGATTTCAAGCATCATTTTTGATCACCCCGGAAGATTTTGCTGCGATGTCGCCTACGGCCTTGACCCGAATTTTTGTCGATCCCTCGTTCATGTAGGACATGGTGGTTTCCTCTACCTCCGCGATCCTGATACTTGCTGCGTCTGCACCGGCAGAAACAGCTATCCGGGTGGCTTCCCCGGAGAGTTGCGCAATGGCGTCTTTTCGAGGCAATTCATTAAAGTTGACGAGACGTTCCACTTCTCCGCCGATCTGCGCGATCGCGGCGCCAATCGCATTGGCTACACCGGAGTGTTCCGGAATATGCATTTCTGAGGCGGCCTCGAGTTTTCCCGAGACCAGAACGGCGCCGCCGCCCACCAGAACGACCGGCATGGGTTCGCTGCTGGGCATCATTTTTTCGATGCCCTTGTTCAGCATGTCCCTGATGGTTTTCAAGCCTGTGCTGATCAATTGCGGATCCAGGTCAGCGACCGTTCCGGGATTGCCGAAGCGCGCATTCCCGGCCGCAACGACCAGGTCGGTGGCGGTTAAAGTCGATCCACCAAAAATCAGGCCCTCTGTCACGAGCCTATGGCCAACGGACTGCGGGCCAATGAGCCGGCCTTCTTCCCTGACCAGGCTGCCGCCCCCCAGGCCAATGGCCAGGAGATCTGGCATTCTGAAATTGGTCCTGACACCACCGACCTCCATGACGATATTTGACTCTCTCGGAAATCCGTCCCGCAGAACCCCAATGTCGGAAGTCGTGCCGCCAATATCCACAACGATGGCCTGATCCAGCCCCGTGAGCCTGCTGGCGCCCCGAAGCGAATTGGTCGGACCGGAGGAAAATGTCAGTACCGGAAACTGCCTGACAAACTCGGCGTCCATCAGGGTTCCGTCGTTCTGACTGACGAAAAAGCGACAGTTCAGTTTTTGACGGCGAAGGACCTGGGTATAGGCATCCACGACACGGTCGGCAAATCTCAGCAGAGCCGCATTGAGCAGTGCCGCATTTTCACGCTCTAGCAGTCCTAATCTGCCAATGCGGTGGGAGCAGGTAATGTTTACCCCCGGAATGGCCCGCCGCAATTGCCTGGCCACTTCAAGTTCCGGCTCGGGTTCCATGGGCGAGAATGCGGAAGAAATGGCAACCGAATCGATCTTTTTTGATTTGATGTCGCCGATCACATGATCGATTTCGTTTTGTTTGAGCGCTGCCAGCGCATTTCCATCGTAAAGGCTGCCGCCGTGAATGTTGTAAATATGGTTGCCAAGACACTGGGACATGTCGGCAGGCCATCCGATCATGGGCGGTAATCCCTGCCCCGAAGGAAGTCCGATCCGTATGGCCGCCACCTCGGACATTTCGCGCCGCTCGACGACCGCGTTGGTGAACTGGGTGGTTCCGAGCATGACGGCTTCGATGGACGATGACTCTACGCCACTGTCTGACAGGACTTGCGTCAGCGCCTCGAGTATTCCCGAGAGTACATCGCTTGAAGTCAACGCCTTGAAAGAGGAGATCACTTCGTCGTTGTCGAGAAGAACGGCATCCGTATGGGTGCCACCCACGTCAATTCCGATTTTCAATGGTCTGCGCCTCCCTTTCGCCCCGGTTCTGCGGAGCCACCTTGAGTGGATTTGATTCGCGACAACAGGAAGTAGGTCAAGCCTGCGACCAGCATGGCGTCAATCGCGGCGATACTGCTGAGTGAAATCCACTGCCAGGATCCGACAAGTGCGACGCTGGCTCCCATCAGCCAACTGACCAGGGCTTCGAATCTGAAAGATCGCTCCAGAAGCAGGCGATTTTCGTGGTACGCGCTGCGACGAACAAGCAGGTAATCAACCATGATGACACCGGCGACAGGAACGAAAATGATCGAAAGGTAGAACAAAAACGGCAGGAAATATTCCAGGACATTCAGGAAGGCAGCTACGGTACCGAGTATTCCGAGTGTGATCACCAGAACCGTTGAATTTAGCCGTGGCGCCGTCGACTCAATGCTCAACATGGTGCTGTACAGGTTCAATGAGTTCAGCACCCAACTGCCGAGAATAACGATCGCGAAGGCTGCCAGGCCGATCCCCAGCGTAATCATAATATTGAGAAGATCGTCGTCGCCCAGTGCCGTGGCAGACAACCCGCCGGCGAAGGTGACGATGAAATTGATCAGAAGATAGGCAATGAGTACCACGAACACGGCGCCTGACCAATGGCGAATGAAGCGCGTGATGTCCGGCAGGATGACCGCACCAATAATGACCGCTCCCACTACCGCCGAGATTCCATCACCCATAGAGGCATCACCGTGTGCCGGATCGGCCATCAGTTCGGTGATGGATGTCGCCTGCAGGGAACCGGCGATCAATTGGGCCGTTACGGCAATCAGGACCGGAGTCAGGATCAACGACAGAAAGTTGATCGCACGAAAGCCAAAAACCGTTGTCGTGGTCATTGCCACGCCGGCGAACAGTTCAATGGGCCAGGGAGGCAGGGAATAATCGAAGAGGTCGACGGCCAGTCGAAGTACCGCGCTGCTGAACAGATCGATATTGACGCCGAACCATCCCAGGAGCGAAACGGCAAATGCGAGATTGACGAGGGCAGCGCCCCGGCGGCCAAATGCGACCCGATTCAGCATGTAGGAACTGAGGCGAGTATTGGCGCCGATTGCTGCAGTGACACAACCGATGAGTGTCAGGATAAGGGCGCCGGCTGCCAGTATGATAACGGTCTGGCTTGGGGAATGAATGACCGATATTTCCAGTCCGGTCAAGAACATTGGTAGCGAAAATGAAACCATTGCGGCGACCAGCGCCACACGGAACCATCCCACAGTAGCGTCATCCGGAACCGGTTCGGTCGCAAACTCGTTTGTTCTTTCCTCCACCAGGCTCAATTTGTCCTTTATTCACAAGGTCTTATTTATAATGAAGGGGAAACGAGCGAATGTGCTATTGAATTGATACTCTGCAGCTTCATAAGCTATTAAATTTTTATCACTATTCAGAAGACATTATTGATATGGCGAAAAACAAGGACATCAAGCTCGACGCGATCAATCGCAAGATCCTGGCGACGCTGCACCTTAATGGCGACATCACCAACGCCAAACTGGCTGAGATTGTGAACCTTTCTCCTGCTGCCTGCTCCCAGCGAACCCATGCGCTGAAGGAGGCAGGTTACTACTTCAATTGTCACACTGAAGTCGATCTGGACAGGATTTGTGAGCACGTCATTGCCTACGTCGAGTTCAAACTGCGCGATAACAGCATGGAAGTTCGTCGCAAGTTCGAGGCTGCCATTGAATTGATGCCCGAATTTATGGATTGCCTTCGTGTGACGGGTGAGACGGACTACATTTCTTTCACTTGCTGCACCAATGTTGCAGAGTTGAATCGACTCAGTGATGAACTTAGTTCAAACAAGAACCTGAAGATCCAGAGAATCGTAACCCGGCTTGTGCTGGAAAGGCCCAAGTTCTATCTGGGTTACCCAATTGCAAAGCTGAAGTGGCTCGAATAACGATTTTTTCAAGTCTAATCCGACAGCATTGTGCCCGTCTTCGATAAGCGTTCTAATCAGTGCTTCTCCCAGGTGCAATATTCTGATTCACCCTGAAGAAGTTATCCGGGTCATAGACTGCCTTTATTTCTTTCAATCGGCGTAATTTGGCGCCATAACTGGCATCCGTCAGATCCTGATCATCCCCGGACATGAAATTTACATATCCACCCACTTCGGACCATGGTTTGAGTGCTTCGAAGTAAGCCTTGACCCATGCAGTATTGGCTGCATCGTGTTCTGCTTCATGCCAGGTGCCGGCAATCACTGCAGATAGTTTTGTGTGGCGATTGGCAAAGGCCGTATCATCCGGCCCTGTGCGGTGACATGCGCCATTGATCGGGAATAAGAAAAGACCTGATTCCAGATTTGGCACCAATGGCCCATGCGCCAGGTGTTCAGCAATGAGTTCGTCAGAGAAACCCTGGGAGGCGTTGGCTTTCCAGTAATGCCTCAAACCGTGTGGTAAAAGATCATCGAAGAATGTATTGATTTCCGGGTAAGGCATTCGCCACAGTGCCTGCCCAACGATTTCACCCAACTCACTTACTGACTGGAGAATGCTTGCGTCTTCCCCGGCGGCACCACTCCAGCAGGTCAGTACCGCCATAACTGGCTTGTTATGCCACTCCTGCGGCACAAACGGTGCAGGCGGCGCCAGTACAATGGCGAAAAGGGCGTTGAAGGGTTCAGGCATATTTGTGATCAGTGAGTCATAGCCCCGCATCACGTCGCCATCAATTTTAAAAAATGTAGGGCCGCCATAAACCGTGTCTATTGAGAACGCGTTGAACTTGAAAGAAGTGACCACCCCGAAATTTCCCCCGCCGCCACGTATTGCCCAGAACAGGTCGGCATGATGATCCTCATCACAGGTCAGAATATCTCCGGCTGCGGTCACCACTTCCGCGGACACAAGATTGTCGCAACTCAGTCCGCAACTACGGCTTAAATGACCCATACCGCCGCCCAACGTAAGGCCCGAAAGTCCGGTAGTCGATACTGTGCCACCCGGTACAGCCAGCCCATATGCGTGAGTGGCATGATCCAGATCCCCCAGGGTGCAACCACCCTCCGCCCGTACTGTGTTGTCGGAAGTGTTGACAGACACGCTGTTCATTCCACCCAGATCGAGCACCATTCCATCGTCGCAGGTCCCAAAACCGGGAACACTGTGGCCACCGCCACGCACAGCCAAAAGTAAACTTTGGCCACGGGCAAATTTGATGGCAGCAACCACATCCGCAACGTCTTTGGCCCTCACGATCATGGCCGGCCTGCGATCATGCATCGCATTGTAGACGGCGCGGGCTTCGTCATATCCCGAATCTCCCGGTTGTATGACGGGGCCGCGCAACTGGACGGATAAATCCGCAAGTGAAGCTATAGTCATGTTTTCCCTCCGTTGGAGTGAAGGCGGGTTAAAAACTTTATCTACTGACTATAGGACATTATTTGAAAAGAGGGTTTGGCCGATTCAATGCTGATGACCTTGTGGCGCTCGAGAATCGAAACCCGGGAACCTTTTGCCCGCGAACTCAGAATGACAGCGTGCACAGCTTTCTATCAAGCGGGAATATTGAAAGGCTACAAGCTCCGAATCATGGGCTGCGGCCGCCACACCAAGACTTTCCGCTCTTTGATGAAACTCCGCATCTAGTCGCTTGAATCGCTCGGGAAGCACCTTCTCCAGCTCAGCCGCCTGGGCGGGCGTAAGCTTCTTCTCCATGATGTAACTGGCGCGTATTTTCGAACTGGTCTGGTGAATTGATTCCCAGTCCGCGGTCGCCAGTGACAGGGCTATGCCTTGAACACCATCAGCGATTTCACGCATCTCAGCCCGCAGAAGTTCGAGCAGATCCGGCGATAGCTCAACAGCCTGAAACGCTGCCTGATCCTCCGCCGCACGCGTATTAGCTGAGCCGGCAACCAGGCTGCAAGCAAGAACGAATACCGTCAGCAATTGGGTTTTCATGGACTATGGACTCCCGATTTCCTTAACTTGCAATTCAATTCAGCTCTTCATCCTTCAAGTACTTGGTTCCCTGGATCGTTGCCTGCAGGGCCAGGCCTGACTCGGTCAGTTGGAAGAGTTTGACACCCGGCGACACGTCAATCGCCAATGCGGCGGCATCACCCTCATCGTCATACTTGGCGGCGGCGTCCGCCTGGGCTCCGGCAGTCCAACCCTCTTCGACAAATTCTTCGAGGTTCTTCCGGCTTTGGAAAGTGAACACAAGTCTAAAATCTTTAACACCCAGACCAACACCGGCACCTGCCGAATACATTTTCATGTAGACCTTGTCGCCACTGTCCTTATAGTGCGCGACCCCTTTTCCACTGGCGGTAGATAACAGTAATACATTGATTCCCAAACTGCTGAAAACCGCATAACCAGCTGAACTGTCCAATAACTCTTTGGCGCCGGGTGCCTTCATGTACAAGTCGCTCAGGACCTGTTGTGTGGCCTGATCTATCTGCGCACGCTGCTTATCGGGGCTGTCTTTCTTAAAACCCCACCCAGTCAAGACAAGCAGGCACAATAAACCTGTAAACAAAGTCTTCAATAGCTTTGGCATTCCGTACTTCTCCCTATTTCTAATCACTCAGCACTGGAGTCGGCTTTTAGTGATCTGTTATCTGTGATTCTTGCAGACTGGTAAATAATTACACCTGCCAGTGCGATGGGTAGTATTGAAACCAAACCAAACGACAAATTGCCTCCAATGAAAATCAAAACTGTTGATACAACAAGTGCTGAAGTAGCCAAAATGGCACCGAGCATTCTTGTTTTTCGTGGTACAAGCAAGACACCACCCAATATCTGAACCAGGCCAAAAGCAACAATCACGACACTGCTTAAACCAACACCTTGTAAGAACTCCATCTCTTGCTGTGTTTGCATTACTTTGGCCAGACCAGCTGCAATACTCAAAAGCGCGACTATCGCAATAATCAGAATATTCACTATTTTCACTTCGACGTCCTCTTTTGACTACTGTGCCTATGCTTTGAGTCCAGCCTTAGAACTTGCCGTTGTCGTTCTTCCATTCGCCGCGCGGAGGGATCGCTTCGCTCGTATCCCAATGCTCTACAAGCTTGCAATGGGAAACCCGGAAAAGGTCAAAGAAGGAGGAATGCACTCCGTTAAGGTGGCCTTCACTGACCGAGAGCACAAAAGTCCCCTCTGCCAGAAGACGATGAATTCTGTCGTATTGTATCGTGATGCCGTTGCTGGTGGCGGCGTCGGAAAGCGCCGAGCGCAGTGCCGACAGGCCATCACCGATATGTGGATTGTGCTCAGTGAAGTGTTCGTGATCGATATATTCTTCCAGCTCTTGGATTTTGCCATTTATGAGGACCTGTTCTACAAAAGATCGCACGATCTCCCGGTTGTATTCAGTCCTGTCGAGATCGGTTGCTTCGGTTGGCCCATCGACCATGCTGTGACCTGATGGGTTGGGGCCCAGTCTTGGTTGGATATTGTCCCAGTGCTCAACGACCAGATCATCCTCGAAGCGGAAAATTTCGAAGCCGATATTCGAATTCGCGAAGTCGTACTCGGTGTGAGCGAATACGTAATCGCCATCCTCGAAGACACGTACGATATTGATGCGAGGGGAGGTTTTCGATAGTTGCTTAAACAAAGCGGCCAGGCCCTCACTGCCTTCGTGAGTCTGGGGGTTGTGCTGAATGTATTTGTCCTCGTTGACGACCGCAATTGCCGTAGTGTCACCAGTTTCGATGCCTTTAAGCAACGCGCAAATTTGATTTTTTCGTTTCGAGGTCATGGGTAATTATTCACTGTACTTTCTAATGACAGCTACTTTGCCATCTGAATTAAGTAATTTCATTAAAAACTCCATTTCGAAGAAATCACATAACGTTTTAGTCAAGCGGCGCGGCTAACATACTTGAACGATTTGTTATGCGTCAGCACGTTTGCTAAAAATTGACCACAGCAAAAAAAGCCCAAAAGCCACTCCTACGCTTGATACAAGGCGAACTCCCGATAGCGGCCAGGAAGCAAACCATTCGATTAGTTCAAGCATTCCCTCAGAGCCGATAACAACGAGGAACACGGCGCTCAATGTCGCCATTATGGCAAGCACTTTGAACGTTATTGGCGTGCGGGACGCTGGAGCAGAAAACCACAATAAAACAGCAAGAAACACGCGAGCAGAAGCAGCCCACCATACTCCTGAACTTACTATTATCTCGCGGACAGAGGACAAGACTTCAGACGGGAACATGATGACCGAGACTGAGGCCACCAGCATAAATACGGAAAATATCGCTAAGAGTACTGATATTTTCTTTCTACCTTGATGCATAGCGTCAGCCTCAGGCGCGCCGCTTTTTGGCGTCGCTCTGGAGGCGCTTGTTATGTTCTTGCATTAATTATTTTTACCCTTTATTGGCTTTCTTTTCCCTTTTTGCATTACGCTTTTCTTTCAATGATTTTTCAGGTTTCTTTTTACCTGATTTTTGAGCATCTCGACCTTTAGCCATAATTCTCTCCTTACAATTTGTTATGTTTGATCACTTCTATCATCTATCTTTGTCGTTCTCTTTGGAAGTCTGTTCTTTTTTCTTTGGGTAGAGCGTGTCATCATATATTTCACCGGCTCATCAAAAACACAACGCCGTTATAACCGGCGCAGTTAATGACCTTGTCAGGCATTTTCTTGTTTTCTGACGATAACTTGCAGCACAAAAAATGTAACCAACAAATAAGCAATTGTCGCAATATGTTTAAACACAACCGTGGCCGGGGCTTGAGCTTGATAAGCAAGCAGTGCATCTGTAACGGGCATTACCGCACCAAACAATGCTGCCCAAGCCAATATTTTGTAGTTTCTCAAGTAAAGTAGAAACCCAATAATGAGAGCAACAAATAGTGTGCGGGATGCATATATTGTTACCCAGTCGGAATCACCAGGAAGCAATAACTCGGTACCCCTTAAAACCGAAAAAGCGGCAGGGTCAACGTAAGCGTAAATCGCATAACCACCTTGCAAAAGCGCCATTAGCAGAACCAAAACATAGCCTGATCTTTCAAGGAACTTATATTTTGGATCTAGCATATTCCACTCCTTCATTCCTAGATTGGCATGTTTGCTTAACGTTTAAATTAAGCGGAACGAACTTGAACGTTTTGTCATGTCGTACACTCGGAACCACCTATTCCGGAACCGCTGTCATCGTATTTGCATCTCGAATTATCTGCCAGCCACCATCCCGCTTTTCTAAAATCGAAAGAGAATGTCCCGCCATTAGTGTGGCCGGATCCCCGTTTTTAGGAGAACATACAAGTGTTGATTCAATCCAAAGATAGGCTTGGTCACCAAACACCTTTAGTTCACGAATCTTGCTATTGAGATCAAAATCAATCGGAGATTCTTCAGGTGATCCCCCCGCAGCAGCCTGAGCAAACGATTCCTTATTCATCTCGCCAACGCCAGGCACCAAAAACACGGCGTCATCAGCGATGCATTGACGAGCCAATTCCAAATTACCTTCGGTCGTTGATTTTATCCAATTGTTGAATAACTCTCGTATCTCTTGTTCATCACGCATTGTCCTACCTCCAGAAATCTGAGCACACCCCTACCCACAAACTAGCAGTCACGCCACCCGCACACGAGATATTACACACATCTCTTTCGATTAAGCAGCATATAGTCGGCCCATCGGTAAGTGACATAACGTTTGAATTAACCGGCGCCTGCGCAGCAGGCGTCCGTGTTTAATGACTTGTTAAGCTGCATGGGCACTGTTCATACTCCAACCAGGAAACACAAGAACAGCCGGATGACACTCTAGAACTCGGGCCAAAGTCTTCGCTCGCTCTACTCCCAAATTTATCCGGTCATTTTCAATGGCTGAAATCGTAGACTGTGGTATGCCTGAAACCTTTGATAAATCATTTTGGCTCATGCCTTGCAACTCGCGAATAATCCTCACAGATTCACCAACCGTTACATCAATTCTCTTTATTGCGGGTCTGAAATCACTCATTTTATTTCTTCCGATAATCATGGGGAGTTAAATCAATAACTTTTACTAGAATCTCTGAAGCCTCAATTTTGTAGATAATGCGATACTTGAGACCTAATCTCGACGATCTGAATCCCTGCCACTGCCCACGAAGTGATTCATCACGAAACCCTCGAATAGCCCCGAGACTTTCCGGGCCGCTGATAGAAACAATGTCCTTCCATTTCTCATAACGTTTCAACACCTCAATTGGCAAAGTCTTGAATCGCCGGTCGAGGCGTTTGTGTTCGAGAATCTGCCACATACTAAATAAAGTATATATACTATATATGGTATTGGCAAGATGTGAGGTAGCTGCTTAACGTTTTAGTTAAGCGGCGCGTGCGCAGCACGCGTCCGTGTTTAAAGATTTGTTATGTGACTTTCTAGCTGACATTTCCCTTACCTGACAATGTCCAATACAGAATTCCAAACAAACTCAGCAAGACATACACAAAAATATAGCACCAGGCAGCAGGACCAGAGTGGCCAATAGATTCTATGCCGGTAGAGACCTCGAACCACCTCCAAAAAGGGACTGTGAAAATTACAAGTGCTAATGCAATCGGCACCGCCAGCAACAAGACAACGATCACTTTCAAAATTCTCGTCATCACAGCCACAGGCTCAGTTCACATTAAGTGATTTGTTATATCTGGTCTTCAAACTTTACCGGCTCTGTTTTGTTATTTCTTAAGACTACCGTACCAGCGAGCTTGTCATGCCACCCTTGTTTCCGTTTATCAATTCCCACCCATATCAGTCCAAGTAACAGAGGTATGGTTGATACATAATAGCCAAGGTATCGAATAACAAATTGACCGGTAGTTGGTTTGTTTCCAGTCTTTGCATCAACAATCGTAAGTTTTGTTGCCATCTTTCCTGGAGTGGCCGATTTATAAACCCAAAATATAATTACTCCAACGGCAGGCAGAAAATAAGAAAGTATCAAATCCCAAAATCCTCTCACCCAAGAACTGTCCATCCAATATTTCGGCCCATAGATTGCCGAAAGAATGGGTGAGATGATTATCAAAATAAGCACAGTATCGATTAGCGATGCTCCAACTCTAATCCAGAAACCCGCATATTCTTGATCTTGGCTATTCACTTTCTGATTCCCCGTAAAGATATAACGTTCTAGTTAAGCAGCAGCTGCGGAGCAGCTGTCCGGTAGAGGCCGAAGGCCGGCACGAACTTGACGATTTGTTATGTCATTTTTTGCAAATGGTGAAAATCTTCAATCTTTTCGAGTTCTTTACCTTCACTCAACTGCGCCCTATAAAGATCCCACCTAACTTGCAGGTTAAGCCAAAAATCAGCAGATACCCCAAAGAATTTTGCCAGGCGTAGTGCTGTACTCGGAGTAACTCCTCGCTTTTGGTTGACCAGTTCATTCACACGCTGATAGGGAACATGAATAGCGGTTGCCAGATCGCGTTGACTAATATGCATGGGGCCAAGGAACTCTTCCCGGAGCATCTCACCTGGATGAGTTGGTTGCCTATGTGTAGGAATGCGAATCATGATATGCCTCTAATGATAATCAGTTACGTCAACGTTTATGGGACCTAACTCGCCCCAGATAAAACAAATCCGGTATTGCTCATTTATACGAATGCTGTGTTCAGCTTTTCTATCTCCTGATAGCTTTTCAAACCGATTGCCCGGGGGTACCTTAAGTTCTTCCAATTGCTGAACAGAATCAAGCTGATCCTGCTGAACGCAATGGTCAGGGATGAAACCTGCTGGGAAGAGATGAAAGCTGCAGCTTAAAAACTTGACTTGGGATCACAGTCGCTTGTTAGCTCTCACGCTCACCACCTCTCTTCAGTTTGCTAGCGCGAAGCCGTTATTCACTTCGCATCACGTGCAGAATATAGACGCGAATATCATCGTGGCGATAAAAGACTCGACATGGAGATTCGATAATTTGCCGATAGTTGCGGCCCTTAAGCTCCGCTGGTTTTGATCCGCTTTTCGGATGATCTGCGAGTTGCTCAACGTGCTTAAAAACTTTGCGTACCAATTTTTGTGCAGCAACTGGATTCTCCAAGGCAATAAAATCTGCTATTGCATCAAGATCAGAAAGTGCTGGTTCAGTCCAGACTATTTCAACCATCGAGCCATTCTGGATTTTGCTTCTTCGTGAGAAACGGTCCGATCTTCTTCAATCGCACGCTCACCACGAGCGATGCCTTCAAGAAGTTTTACTCTTCCTTTAAGGCTTTCAAAGCTATCTACGTCGACCAGGTAAGCCGAGGGTAGTCCATGTTGAGTAATTAGAATTGGCTCTTTGTCACGAGATAACTCAGAGAGTAATTCCGTCGCTTTTCGTTTTAGAGTAGTTACTAGTTCAGTTCTCATAAAGTGATACTAAAGTAGCACTTTGCTTGATGCAAGCACTAGTGAAGCTAACGTTTTAGTTAAGCGGCGCGCCGAAGGCGCGTCCGGTGGAGCCAGTTTGCTGGCGGAACGTACTTTATCGATTTGTTATATGTCATACGCTCAGAACCAATTTTAAGCCTTCGTTTATACGGTCCATCATGCGCCCACCTAATGAGCCAATACGCTCAGTAAGTAACAGTTTGTCGATGGTTAAAATCTGGGAAATATTTACTACAGAAGGTTTGGTCAAACCTGAATCAGATTTACTAATGCGAACATTGCCCGGAGCTAGAGCCAACGCCAGGTTTGAAGTAATTACTGCCACCAAAACAGTTGAGATTTGGCTTACATTGAACGAATTGGCCTGAACGATGAGGACCGGGCGACGATAACCGGGCCCTGAGCCATTAGGGTGTGTCAGCGATGCCCACCAAATTTCACCACGCTTCATGATCTATAGAATCATTTTGAGCCTGCATCAGGCCGACATCTACTACAGAGGCTTCATGGGCATAGATTTCATTAAGTTTGGATGTGACTGCGTCTGACTCACGAGTTTCCACATAGGCGGCAAGCGCCTCCGCAAAAATTTGGCTTCGCGGTACTTTGCGTTGCTTGGCTAGACGCTCAGCAGCCTCAAAAATTCGATCTGGTACGGAAACAGCTACTTTCATGACCTAATGGTATCACCATGGTAATACCACTTCAACTGCACGTATAACGTTTGAGTTAAGCGGCCCAAAAAGGCGCAGCCTTTTTGGGTCCGGTGGAGGCGCGCAGCGCCGGAACGTACTTGAAACGCTTTGTTATGCGAACTTGTATCGTTAGCTACTTCCCTGTTATTCATCTCTCAATCCTTAGCTAGTCCGCCCCATACAGCATGAGTGAACTCAAGCATTACGGGTAGTACCTCGTCAATCTCAGTAAATTCCTGTTCGTGTGTTAATCCTTCAATGACATGAACCTGAACCGATCTCGGCAATAATTCCTGATATTCACTCAGGCTTGCCATTGCACCCTTATTTTCTGAGCCAATCAACCATAGCGCCGGAGAGCGAAGGTCACCGGGTAATACTGCTGGCCACTCGAGAATGGCGTTTAGCCAAGCTAAAAATAAGGACGGATTGTCTTCTTTAAGAACCACTTGTTCCTCGTTGGAGAGTGTATCCCAGTCAAGGGTGTTATCTGCTTGTGCTCGTACTATTGGTCTCCAATGGTCTTCCATACTTTCAATGTATGTTCGACCTTCGTCGGAGACCCCAGGGCCGAAAGGTATGCCCATGATTATTGATCCCGCCACACGGTCAGATTGTGCGGCAAGATACCGAGAGATATTTCCGCCGTATGAAAACCCCCAAAGAACAAAAGTCTTAGCTCCGCAGTAATCTGCAACGGCTAGAATGTCCTGCACGAGTTTATCAGTCGTATATGAGGCTTGGTCGATAGGTTTATCGCTTTCCCCATGACCACGAATGTCCATAGCTATTACCCGAAATGATTCCTTGGCGCCGTCAACATATCCGGTCTCGTGCCAATCCTGCCGTGAGCCGCCTCCCCCATGTAATAGAATTATTGTTGGCCCGTCGCCTGTTACATCGAAAGCAATTTGCGTCCCGTCGGGAGATTGAGCATAAAGTGTGTTTGAGGACTGATAACAATCGCCTAAATCGGAACGTTCCGGGTGATTTGTTACCTGCGCGTAGGCTGGTAATACAACCCAGCACAGCATGAACTTAAACGCCTTGTTATGTGTTGATATAGCCATAGTTCAGATTACATTTGGCCGTGCTTCGTATAAATTAGGCACGTAATCATGCCCTTCAAGCGCGTCATTTCGATTAAAAACCTCAACCACAAATTCTTCTTTGTGCATCAAAACACCGGTGACAGTTCCATCGGGGAAAGAAAACTCTTTTACTGTTTCAAGGCCGAAAATACGTTTATACCAGTCAGCGAGTTTGCTGTGTTTCCTTGTAGTGAAAGCAATAAAGCTCGGTTCAAGGTTAACCTCATCGAAGCAGCTTTGAGGTTGGGCATGAAAATCTGTACTGATGAAAGCGAGGCAAACACAAAGAATGCCTAGTGAAAGATTTGTACCATTAATAGAACCCAAATTTTCACCGGAAATTGTCACCACTGTTTTTCGCACAAACTTCATTCCTATAGGTCATTCGCTGTTCAAATCTACGAGTGTTGAATCGAGGAAGATCAGTGCGAATGACGTGATTCAACGAGGGTTAAGAGCCCTTTCCTTGCATTCGCTGTGAGGCAGTTTGAGACGCTCTCCAGTGCGTCGATGTCGGCAGATACAGGCACCGGTGTCGGCTTGAAAACGGCACTCCTTGTCCAGATCGAAAACCTGCTGCTGAGCCGAGGGACGGCTTTGTCCCCTGTAAGCCTCATATGACCAGAGTGCGGCCTTGAAGATGAGTACCGCAACAACAGCCCAAATTATCCAACTAATTATTATTTTCATAGGCTTTAACAAGAGTTCTGCTGGCTAAAATCATAGCATCTGGGAGAATTATCTAGAGTCAGGGTGGTGCCAGGAGCCGGAATCGATCCGGCACGCCATTTCTGGCGAGGGATTTTAAGTCTGCTGGTGGCTTTTATTGAAGTCATTGTTGCAATGTAATTCACGGGCCCGATTCAGGACAGTATTTCATGCCATAAATTTTTTCTGTTTCTCGTGTATATTGAGGTTTGGTGCGCGTGGTTTGGACTCAGTGATAAAGTTTTTGGTCAATGTCGATCCCAACACCACCCTGTTGGAATTCCTGCGTGAACAACTGCACCAGACCGGCACCAAGGAGGGCTGCGCCACAGGACACTGCGGAGCCTGTACCGTTGTCGTTGGGCAATTTCTGCCATTGTACAGGTTACCGCCCCATCATCGACGCGGCGGTAAAAATGTTTTCGACACCCGGCCGTGACGTGTTCCTCGACTCCGGAACGGGTATTCAAAGCATGCCAGGAAGTCCATGCCAGGGTGATTCAGAGAGGTCCGTGAATTGAAGACAGAACAAAAGTTCATCCAGGTTTTCAGCTCGCAGCTTGGCTCGGAAGAGCTCGACCAGGTCCGCGACTGCCTGGAGCGGCAGTGGATCGGAATGGGACCCAAAACGGCAGCACTGGAATCCGCCCTTGCCGGCCACCTGGGTGTTGACGATTTCGTCCTGTTGAATTCGGGGTCCAACGCCCTGCATATGGCGGTTCATCTGCTGGATATTCCGGTTGGATCCAATGCAGAAATCATTCTCCCTTCATATACCTGGGTGGCCTGCGCCTCAGCTGTCATGCTCTGTGGCCTGAAGCCCGTTTTTTGCGACATCGACCCCAAGACCATGAATCTCAATGCGGCCACGGTGGAGCGCGTGATCAGCCCCCGCTCGGTTGCGATCATGGCGGTGCACTATGCGGGACTGCCCGCGCCGGTTGCCGAACTGGCCAGGTTTGGCCTGCCGGTGATCGAGGATGCGGCGCATGCCATCGACTCTCGTGTGGGCAAGCAGGCCTGTGGCACGATCGGCAATATTGGAATATTCAGTTTTGATTCGGTCAAGAACCTGGCCATGGGCGAAGGCGGTGGCCTGGTCGCCCGGGACAGTCGGCAACTCCAACGGGCCCGCAGTCTGCGTCTTTGCGGGATTACCAAGACCGGTTACGAAGCATCATGGAAACAAGAACGCTGGTGGGAGCACGAGATACTGGAAGCCTTCCCCAAGATGTCTCCATCCGATCTGTCAGCCGCGGTCGGCCTGGCACAGCTAAGCAAGCTGAAGGCCGCCCAGGCAAGACGGGCTGAAATCTGGGCGCATTATCAGTGTGAACTGGGTGGAATTTCCTGGATACAATGCCCCAGCGATGCACCCGCGGGTGACCGTCATTCCTACTTCACTTACTGCGTGCTCGTGCAGAACGGCCGGCGGGACCGGCTGGCGAGCTACCTGCTGGAAAAGGGTATTTATACAACCCTTCGTTTTCACCCGCTGCACCTGAGCCCCTTGTACCGGAGCGGAGCTTCGCTGCCGGCCACCGAAGAACTGATGGACCATGCTCTGAACCTTCCGCTGCACCCTGGTCTCAGTGACTCTGACCTTGTGCGCATCGTTGAAGCTGTCCGGAAATTTCCTGGATGAGCCTGGTCGCAATACTCACGCTGTTTTTCATCCTGTGGGCGCTCTGGCATCCTCTCAACGCTGCTTTTTCGCCTCGCTTTGCACGTGCTTACCCCGACCTGGCAGTCAGGCTCCGCGCAGGTTTCAGCCTGCTGGTGATATTGCTGGCCGCCTTATACCTGTTTCTGCCCGGCCTGTTGTGGCTACCCGCCGCCGGCGCAGCCGTATTCATCCTGCTTGAGCGATGGCGGGCGCGGGCGTCCTGGGGAATGCGACGCGGATTGCCGCCCGGCTCGCTGAAAATCTTTCCGGACACCTGGACTCACGACCGCTTCTATCTTGAGCAGGCAGAAAGGCACGGCCCAATTTTCAAGACCAGCAACTTCCTGCGCCCAACCGCATGCGTCGTTGGACTGGAACAGGGTATCCGGGTTCTCAGGGAGCAGGAGGAAAAGCTCGAAACGCCCTATCTGCCGTTTTCCGATTTCGTCCCCGGTAGCATGTTGCGTTATATGCGTGAACCTCAGCACTCGCATTACCGCGCCATATTCCGTCGTGCGCTGGCATCAAAGACCGTTCAGGAATTTGAGCCTGTTTTCAAGGAGGGCTCGAAACGAACCCTGGATCTGATTTGTGCAGCTGGTTCCGCTGACAGGACCGGGGTCAACCCGCTACCGTACCTGGACCGCATGATGCTCGAACTCTGGTTGCAGTTGTTTTTTGCCATCGAACGGGATTCCGCGGAATGCCGCCGACTCCTGGCGCTTTACCCGGTCATAGATATTGCCAATCCCTGCAAGGCATCATCGCGGGAAATTCGCAGGGCAGTCAGTGATATTAAGGCGATCATCGAGCAGCAGTTTGCCGGCTGGCACGGTGTTCCGGCGCCTGGCCTGCTGGGCGCTATTTTGAAAGACAATCCGGCAGATGCAAGAGACCCGGTGGTCATCGGAAACCTGATCTACATGTTGACCACGACAGCATCCGACATGAGCGCGCTTCTGTGCTGGGTTTTCAAAAATGGCTGCGACCATCCTGAGTGGCTCGAGCGGATGGCAAGCGAGTCTCAGCCCACGAAAAATTCCTCAGAACCTGCACTGGACGATCGCTTCGTTATGGAAACCCTTCGCATGCGGCAGAGCGAATTCATTTACCGCGCCGTGGTCCACGACTTTGACTGCGGCGGATTCCGTATTCCCGCCGGCTGGCTGCTGCGGATCTGCGTATGGGAAAGCCACCGCGACCCCAGGGTATTCTCTGAACCCGACCGCTTCAACCCGGATCGTTTCCTGGGTCGGAGTTATTCACGCAGCGAATACTCTCCCCTCGGCGCTTCCAGCCACGCCTGCCTGGCCTCTTACCTGGTCACGCTGCTCGCGCGTTCGTTCGTCAGCGAGCTCGCCAGCCAATTCAGACTCAGAGAGTCGGGCGAGAGTTCGATCGAGCTGGCCAGCAGCCGCCACTGGGCACCGGGTCCTGCATTTCGGGTTGAGCTTCAACCGCGATGAAGACCCATCTGCATGAAAAGCATCATGAAAAGCTTCCTCGGATCAGCGTGATCACGGCCGTGTACAACGCAGAGGCTTTCCTGGAGCCAACCTTGCGGTCCTTGCTGGCCCAGACACACCGGGACTTCGAGGCCGTCATTGTGGACGATGGCTCAGCGGATAATTCCAACGAAATCGTCGAGCGCCTGGCGGCAGGCGACTCGAGAATCCGTATAGTCAGACAAGCAAACACGGGTATTGCCGGCGCCCTGAATCGCGGAATTCACGAATCCCGCGGCGAATTCATCGCCTTTCTCGACCACGATGACCTGTGGAAACCCGACAAGCTGGCGCGCCAACTGGCATGCATCGAGCAGGACGACAGTGTCGGGTTCGTGGGCTGCTATTCCGCGCTGATCAAACCTGATGGCAGTAGTCTGGGCTGGCGTTTCGGCACAGCGGCGGCGGGCAACGTCTACCGTGACATGCTGTTTTGTGATCTCGTTGCCGGCGGCAGTGTGGCACTGGTGCGCCGGGCCGCATTCGACCAGGCAGGACTGTTCGACCCGGCCCCCGAAATTCAGGGGCGATCGGACTGGGAGCAGTGGATCCGTATTTCGCGCCTGTGGAAGTATGCGATGGTGGAGGACATCCTGGTGGGTTACACCCGCAGCCCGACCAACTATTCCCGAGACTATGATCACATGGCGAACGCGGGCAAGGCCGTGCTGGACAAGGCCGCTGCCGACGACCCGGATTTCGATGCGCGAACACGCGTTAGGGCGCAGGCTCGGGACACCTTCGGTGTATTCTGCATTGGCTTCGCGGACGGTGAATTGGAATCGATCGGCCCTATGCTGCGCCGGTCGCTTTCGCAATCGTGGCGCCCGGTGATGCTCTCACCAAAGCGCTTGCTGGTGGTAGCGTTGTTCTTGTTGGCCAGAATCGCACCCCGACCGCTGTTCAACAGGATCTGGGGCATCGTGGCCCGCCTGGTCTTCCAGCTGAAGCCGGGAGTAAGCTTCCTGCAGACTCGGGGGCCGAAACCCGGGGCTTGACCGAGTTTTGTTCCCTTGCGTTCACCGGTGTTTTCTATGGCTGTATTTCGACTTTAATTTCGTCCGTCATAGAATGAAAAGCGGAAAGGGATGCAATGGCGGCAGCTTTCCCGTCCGCCAGGGAAACCAGCGGCGCCTCACCACCCTTGCAGGCCGAAACGAATGCTTCGAGTTGCTGCCTGAAAGTGATTGCATATTCTCCGCCCTGCACCAGGTTGCTAATTCCCTGGGGCAATGATCGGATGCCCTCCCGCAGCGATCGCAGACGCTGCCCGCCAGAGCCCTGGGCTTCCATGGCAGGGCAAAAGTTGAAGCCGTTATAGCGGTAGAGAGACAGGGCAATTGTGCCGTCACGTCCAAGCAGACGAATCTCGCTGTTATCCCCCGAGTACTCAGAAAAGACAGCGCCCACGACAACCGGCGAGTCGTTGCCGGAACCCCCGCCCATCATTTTTGCCGCAATGGACACGGGGCCGCCGACCGTGGCGCGCTGAACGGTAATCTCAGTGAATTCTGCCCCCGTCAGCGTCCTCCAGCAGTCGAAGTGCTGCAAGGCACTCTCCCCAAACACGCTGCCATCAATTGTCTGCGGGTCACGCCAGGCAGGAAATACGTCTCCGCGATTGCCCCGGGAGGGTGTTGAAAATGTTGAAGTGATGGCATGCACCGGTCCCAGCAGGCCATCCTGAATGCAGGTCCTGGCGCGTTGTATCAGCGAGTGATAGCGCAGGTTCATCCCGACCGTGGCAACTTTTCCGGAACGCTTTCCTAATTCGGTCAGGCTTTCGCAATCGGCCATCGAAATGGCCAGCGGCGACTCCACATACAGGTGACGCCCGCTATCAAGCACGTTGCGGGCGTGGTCAAAATGGCTGGCTGGCGGTGTACACACCAGCACGGCATCCACGGTTTCATCGTCGAGCAACGCCCGGTGGTCGTCAAAGCAACGGGGCACATTATATTGACCGGCGACTGCTGCCAGTGTTTCTGGATTGCAGTCGGCGAGCGCCACGACCTCCACACCCTTCATTTTTTGCAGGTTAGGCAGGTGGCGCATTTGTGCAATGCGACCGCATCCAATCATCCCGAGTCGCAACCGTGCGGATTTTTCCATTATTGATCCTGAACCTGTCTTTGAATCCCGAGCTAATCCCCCGTATTGTAATTTGTATCTTCTGAACGATACGAGCATTGTTTTGCAGCCCATCACCCGAGTTCTGAAAATCGGCACCCTCGGGGCCGCCCGAATCACGCCGGCCGCCCTGGTGGAGCCCGCCCGTGAACTTCATGGCGTCGAAGTGGACGCCGTGGCTGCCCGTGACCGCGGGCGTGCACGGGCCTTTGCCAAAAAACAGGGAATCGATCGCGTGATTGGCGGCTACCAACAACTGTTGGAAGACCCCGTCATTGACGCAGTCTACATCCCCCTGCCCAACAGTTTGCATTGCGAATGGACCATCCGGGCGCTTGAGGCCGGAAAGCACGTTTTGTGTGAAAAACCCTTCAGCAGCAATGCCACTGAAGCACGCCGGATGGTGGACGCATCCAGGGGGACCGGCCTGATCCTGATGGAAGCAAATCATTACCGCCACCATCCTTTGATGGCCAGGGTGCGGGAACTGGTGCCTGCCCTGGGTCCACTACGGCGCATAGAAAGCAGAATGTGCTTTCCCCTGCTCCGCTTCAGGGATATCCGTTACGACTACTCCCTCGCGGGCGGTTCCAACATGGATCTGGGGGCCTATACCAGTGACATGCTGCGCCAGGTAGCGGCAGCAAGCGGTGATCCGGCTCTTATGTCAAGCCCCGTGGTCAGCTGGGCCAGGGCCAAACTGTTTGGGCCTGATTTGGACCGGGCCATGGAAGCGGAGTTGGGCTGGGAAAATCAGTGTAGCGGGCATATCGTCAACTCCCTGTGGTCCTGGCGAATGCCGGGGATCTCTGTGAGAGCCCTGGGTGAGCGGGGTCAGCTGAACGTCACTAATGCGGTGCTGCCGCATTACTGGCACCGCATCCACGTGAAAATCGATGGCAAAACCCGCGAGGAACGCGTGTCGGGAAAGACCACATACTATTACCAGTTGCAGGAATTTGAGCGCCGAATCCGTCAGGATACAGCTTCAGACGACCTGCATGATTCCATCGCCACAATGGAACTCATCGATGATATTTACACGGCGGCGGGATTACCGCTTCGTTAAGGTTGGGCTTCTCGGCTGCGGTGTTTATCCAACACGAATGTGCCAGTAAACTCGACTAAATGAGGTTAACGTTGGCACCAATTTGGCACAGCTAACGTCTTGGTTAACCGGCATCATCTTCGCCTTTTAGTTCTTCCTTAGCGCTTTCTATGATCTGTCGCAGTTTATCGGCCACATCTTTTGGCTGAGCACTTACTTCTGTTTCACAGAAATCCAAGATACGCTGATGTTGTACAGCGTTTGAGGTTAATGACCATTGTGCGGCACCACCAATCATCAATCGGTTGCTGTCTCCTTTTATATCTACCCATGGCAATGTCGACATAATTCTGATTATGGGTGTTTTGCTACCGGTAGCTGAAAAATTACCCCACAGGACATCAAGAACCCACGGCCCCTGTTCCAAGGGTATTTCCTCAATAGCCGTTGGTGATCCTCTATAGAGATAACTATATTCCTGTTTTAAGCTCGGGTGCTTGTCGAGGAATTCATAAGTACGTTGTTGCGAATCTGGCAGGTTCGAATACCACAAACCGAGAATTACTACACCAAGGTGTGATTCTTTGAGCGAGCTTAGCCTATCCACCCAGCCAGATACTTGTTTGGGGTTAGCCGTAAATCCTCCAGCAAGAAACCCAAATATAGGTGGAATAGAATTTTTGTCATCTAGCCACCCCAATTGACTCATGTATTCAATTGCATCAGGAATCTTAGAAGGTTCGGGCGTTAGATAGTAATAGGTGACCCAACTGCTAATTTCCTCTTGGGAGTCGAACGCAGCATTTACCGGCGTGATGAAACTCGAAAGCAGTATTATGCCTAGCACTAAGCGCATCACTATCTCCATAAGAGCATAACGTTCTAGTTAAGCGGCGCGGCGGAGCTGCGTCCGGTGAAGGCCGAAGGCCGGAACGTACTTGAACGATTTGTTCGCTTCCTTGCAACATAAAAATGAACACTGCCAAAACCACCAATTTCTTCTTCAGTAAATTCAAAGTGAAAATCTTGAAGCATTTTCGACATATCTCTTATTGTGTCACCGGCCGATTCCATTAGCTTTGTGAGCCAATAACCAAATATATTTCTATTTGAGGGATAGTCAAAATCAACAATTAGTAATCTCCCACCCTCTTTCAACACTCGATAAAATTCTGCCAATGCCCGCTTTCCATTTGGATAACCTGAAAAGGCCATTGTGTTAACTACAGTGTCAAAATAGTTATCGGGATAAGGAAGTTCTTCAACATTTGCCCACTGAAGAGATGCCTTAACACATTTCCGGGATAGATTTTTTTTCGCCATTTCAATCATGTTGTTGTTGATGTCGATACCATGCGTTTCATAATCATTGGCATACTGCAGCAACAAATAGCCAGTCCCAAATGAAGCTTCCAGAACACGGTTGCCTTCTATGTGTGGAACAACCACTTTTATCCAGGCTTTCCAAACAGGAAGCAGTTTCACTGCTAAATCATAAGCTTTTGCATACTTTGAATACTCTTTATCGAGCATTTCTGTATGCTCAATCGAGTTTTCAGGCTCGTTTGAGTAAACAATCTTTTCTACTGGCACTTTAAAAAACACAATTCAACAATTTCAATTTATTATTAAGCTAACGTCTGAATTAACCGGCGCCTGCACAGCAGCTGTCCGGTGGAGGCCGCAGGCTCGGAACGTACTTTAACGCCTTGTATGGTTCCATTAAGCCCTCCTGATAAGGTAAGGCCCATCACCTGTATGCAGCAGGTGATCGGTGTAGCAGCCCGATTGAACGATGGCTCCAGGTTGCCCTGAGACCGTTAACAAGCGTGTGGCGCTACCCCGCTCGTTTCATTCACGCGAACAGTCGAATGGGCCTTGAGCCCGAATGTAGCAAGGGAGCGTCATGAACACAATCCAACCCGCAGTTCACATCGGTGTCGATGTGGGTAAATTCCAGCTCGATTTCCATTGCCACGAATCTGCCGAGCACTTCAGCGTCAGCAACAACGCCACCGGCATTCGCCAGGCTTTGAAACAACTTTCCGCCGGTTCCATTCAGTGCATGGTAGTGGAAGCCACCGGCCGCCATGAGCAATCACTGGTCCAGGCCGCTCAACGGCATAACCTGCCCATTGTCACCGCTCAACCCATCTCCATCCGGCGTTTTGCCGGTGCCTTGGGCATCCTGGCCAAGACCGATCAGCTCGACAGCCAGGTCATTGCCCACTATGCCGCCCTCATCCAACCACCAGTGTGTGAGTTACCCGATAAAACCACTCGTCAACTCAAAGACTTAAGCGTTCGGCGCAAGCAGGTCATCGGTATGCTGACCATGGAGAAAAACCGCCTGCAGGTGATGCCTGCATTCCTACGTGCCGACATTCGCCGATCCTTGGCGGCTCTGCAGCGCCAGCTGCGCAAACTGGATGAGCACATCCATCAACTCAGCTTGAGTGTGGAAGCGTGGCGCCAGAAACGCCAGGTTATGCAAAGCATGCCGGCAGTAGGTCCGGTGCTGGCCACGACTCTGATCAGTGATCTACCCGAACTGGGCAAGCTCAACCACAAGCAAATTGCCTCACTGGTTGGAGTGGCGCCGATGAACCGGGACAGCGGAAAAATGCGTGGCAAACGCCGCATCCGGGGTGGCCGGGCTCAGGTTCGAACGGTGTTGTTCATGGCCACGATGTGTGCCGTGCAGCACAATCCGGTTATCAGGGCTTTTTATCGGCGACTGTTGGCCAAAGGCAAACACAAAAAGGTCGCGCTGGTTGCCTGCATGCGCAAAATGCTGATCCTGCTGAACGCAATGGTCAGGGATGAAACCTGCTGGGAAGAGATGAAAGCTGCAGCTTAAAAACTTGACTTGGGATCACAGTCGCTTGTTATATGTGATCATCACGCAGCGGATAACCTATGTACATGCAATGAATCACGATACTGCTCAGCTTGCCAAAGATCGTATTGGGATTGCTGGTTGAGCCAACTTTCAGAGGAAGTATCAAAGGCAATTGAAAGGCGAACTGCCATTTCAGGACTAATTCCGGCACGTCCATTGAGAATCGCTGATAGTGTCTTCCGACTCACCCCTAAGCCTTCAGCTGCAGCCGTAACAGATATGCCCAGTGGTTCGAGACAAAGCTCCCTTATAACTTCTCCAGGATGTGGTGGGTTATGCATCAACATGTTCTTCCTCAATGATAGTCCTCGTAGTTAACGATCTCGGCGTCACCTTCTTTTAAATGAAATGTCACGCGCCAGTTTCCACTCACTCTTACTGACCAAATATTATTTCTTCCTCCACTGAGTTTGTGGAGAAAAAGGCCGGGCAGATCCATGTCTTTTGGAATTGCCGAAGCATTCAGCCTGCCAAGAATCAAACGAAGTTTGGAAGCGTGTTTAGCCTGAATTCCGGACTTTGTTCCTTTGAGAAAAAAGCGTTCAAGGCCTTTGTGCTTGAAACTTCGTATCATGCATTTATTGTACCCTGTAACGTATCGGGTTACAATTCATATAACGTTTTAGTTAAGCGGCCCAGAAGGGCGCAGCCCTTTTGGGTCCGGTGGAGGCGCGTAGCGCCGGAACGTACTTGAACGCCTTGTTATGTGAGCGCACTATCCAAAAAAACATGCATGCTTGTCCTCTTCAACAAGTGATAAAAATTGTTCGACTGTTTTCACCTGAGGAACCGGTGGATATGAATGCCATTTCAAATCGGCACGCATCCAATAGACTTTCCAAACTTTACGCGACTTCACGTAAGTTGCTTTTGCCACAGGATGTTCCATCTTTTCCTTCGGATTGTCCCAAACTGGTCGTATCTCAAAAATCTCCACACTCTGGTTTGCTAGACGATAAGCCAAATCCAACTCTGGGCGAATGTGAGGAGGCGGTCGACGCTTTTCAATAAACGCCGCAACAGCCTTTTTGAACCTTTTCGTTTCAAATTCGCTCAGGGTCATTTTCACATAACGTTTTAGTTAAGCGGCACATGCGCAGCACGTGTCCGTGTTTAATGATTTGTTATGTGCCGGTCTTGGGCACGAGTATAAGCATCCAGGAGGCGTCGGATCATTTGCTGGTATTTTGTGTCATGTTTTTTTGCTTCCCGCTTAAAAAAGTCGACACTGGATTTACTTAAGGAAATTGTGACCTTTACGGTATCTTCCTTAAATGCCAGTTCCTCAGGGGAAGGCAGCATGTCAGCAACAATCTCCACCTTTCCTAATGGTTCATCTGTGTATTTGATTTTCGTGCTCATAAATTCGTTTACCTTTTCGCCAATAGCCAGCGCCAAAAATACGGATAACTTTGTCACGGTAGGTGAACCTCACTGTGGCAATGCCCTCACCAACCTGACCAAAGCAATAGAAACGGTCTTCATCATCACTATGAGTTATGTCTTTAGCGATAACCCGATTTGGGTCCGCGAATGCGTATTGTGCTTGCGCGAACGAAAGGCCATGTTTTTCTTGATTGGTGCGGTCTTTCGCTAAATCCCAATCAAAACTTGCCTTGCTCATTTGATAATTATAACACTAAAATGGCTATGTACCCATATATTTATATGGCTAATAATGAACGCACACTTTAGGTACACATAACGTTTTAGTTAAGCGGCGTAAAACTGCGCAGCAGTTTTATGTCCGGTGGAGGGCCGCAGGCCCGGAACGAACTTGAACGATTTGTTATGTGTTGCCCGCTTTAAGTGAGTATTTTTCTGGGTGCTCAATGATTTCACTCGATAGGTCAACATCGATATCCGGCCAATAGAAATGCCCAGGTGACTGTTCCTCAACATTGATGATTGCCTTAACAGCTTGATCCTTGAACCAAGGAAAATCTTCATAGGACATGAACATTTCCTTACCTTGGGCCAACAACCAGACTCCATGAGAAGAGATATGTGTTACCTCAACTTCCGAAGTGCTTTTTCCATGCGCTAGTGAGCTCATCTAAGTGCTCCTTGATAAGAGACTCTATTACTTTAAGTTGTTTTGGAGAAAAGCGGTAATTTTTTGCGAGTTCAATCTCCGGAGTAAGCCAGAATTTGGCTTCTCCATCCCCAGAAACAATATGAACATGCATACGTTCTTCCTCTCTGGAAAAGAAAAAGAACCTGTATCCGGCTTCTCTGAATACTGTTGGGCTCACATTGCTCCCTTACACATAACTACTATTTATTGGGAACCGGGCCCAATATGCACTAAATTCTTGGGCTTTGGGGTCGATTGGAAATCTAAGCTATTGTTTGGCATTTGCTTATGATATTCCCCTAATTGTTAATAACAACACCTGATACGCATAAATAGCTGAATTCCTACATCAATTAGTTATTCTTGCCCACTGAATTTACGCACGATAATTTGTAAATTTATCAAATAGTAAATTCGTGGAAACGGGATGTCGCCAAAAGGGGGCGGGTCCAATTAAATCCTAAAAGGATCCGACCCCTTTTCTCCCTAATTGTTTATGTCTTTGAAAGATAGTTCAAACTGCGGCTGAGCTGTCCAGCATGAAACGGGGCATTCTTTTCTATGGCTTGCACACGGGTTGTATGTTGGTACGTAATCCTGAACTGACAGTATCGAAAATCCATCCAGAAGGAAATCTAGAGATAGAATTTCCGGTTCAGGTCTAACAGAATAAATTTCAATCGTTCCGTTTTCGGCATTGACTGTCACAACGCCGGTCGACCATTCGGACACATGAATATCCTTACAGCTAGCTGACACCTCATCGGCATCAACACTGACGGTGCACGAACTGGGTTTGCCATCAAACTCCAGGTTCATTGTGTATTTGCCACTCGAGAGTTTACTGCCTGGGATTGGGTGGTTCGCCCTTATAAAGATATTCCTTCTGCGACCGATTGAAATACATTCCAATTCTCCAGGTTCAGTCAGAACCGAATTCGAATTTACATCAGATTGTGAATAGCCGAACTGGGGCAACGAAGTTACGACAAGCACAGACCAGAGAGCCCAAGAGGCAGGTTTAGAAAAGCGGTAAGTTTAATTAGTTGACTTCATGCTGGATTGAGATTCATTTTGACCTTACTTCGATCCAAACTTCGGCCTCCTTGCAAGAATCGGGACAATGTTGCATATATTGTGGAAAGTTATAGTCAAGCTCATAGTTTTGCAGATCCAGCCAGTGTGAATTTTCATACAATATCTCAAGGTCTATTGTTTTCGGTTGCGCCCCTTCAATTGATACCTCCAGATCTGAATACTCCGCGTCAATCCTAACATCAAGCGTGACCTCCATTTCATCCGTTGCTGGAAGCCCTCTGCAAATAGACCTGAACTCATCGAAATTGATGTTAACGCCACATGATACGAACGTACCATTGGCTTGAAGGTTCAACAGATAATTTCCACGGGGCAACCTTGCTCGCGGGATTGGGGGTTGACCATATATTATGTCTTGTTTTGTTGTTACTTCGATAGTGACTCCCCCATCACAATCCCTTTCGCATATCGCAGCCTGCTGTGCTGTGACTTCACTGTCCTGCGAGGTAGCGAAAGCGGTGTTATTCATAAGGAGCATAAAGTGAACAACACAAGAGCACAGCCATAAGCTAGCAGAACCCAACCGGTTGATTGCTCCGGTCGCGCTCTTGACCTGCATTATATGGCCGTGCGGCGGTTCAAAAAATCCGGTGTATCTGAGCGACGGCTTCCATTGCCGAGAAATCATGCGCTTTAGCACTTTTTGTAGCAGTCTTGTCATATTGCACTTTGCCTAACTCCTTTGAAAAGGGGTCAGATCCAATTAAATGCTAAAAGGTTCCGACCCCTTTTCTGATTAGATCTCCTCTCTATTGGGTGCTTCCTGATACATAACTGTTTGAATTAAGCGGCGCCGTTTACGGCGTCCGCCTTGAATGATTTGTTATGTGTCTTGCTCATTACTCTCACATTTTAGTGCATCTGAACAGCAAAGAAACTCACCCCCACCGCCCGGAAAACGTACGGAAAACGTACGGAACGACCGTAAACGAGGCCTTCGCTCTCCGTGGAAATTAGGTAGAAAATCCAATCCTCTCCAAACTGAACTGAGTCGTAATCTAACCCGCCTGAATTTGGAGTGAACTTGCCGTTTTGAGATTCTGCATTTGCAACCATGTCTGTTAGCTGCATCCCACACGAAAGTGATGTCTGAAATTGCAATGCGTTTGTATCTGCTTCGGAGCAGCCACTCAATGCGCTCCAAAGAAGAACAAAAGCAGTTGATTGCAACAGTATCAACGATCGCTGCTTTTCACACATAACGTTTGAATTAACCGGCGCCATTTAGGGCGTCCGCCTTGAATGATTTGTTAGGTAATCCACGAACCACCCTACGCGACGTCCAGCAGGGCAGTTGGATTCTTGTCGGCGACCAACAGCAGTGTTCTAGCGGCACCCGATGGCGCTCTGCGACCCTGTTCCCAGTCTTGGAGCGTACGCACAGATACCCCCAGCAATTCGGCGAACCTAGACTGAGACAGCCCAGTCTTGCCTCGAATCTCCGAGACAGCCGGAATATTTATGACGCGACCGGATTCGCCACGTTTGAGCTCGCGAATGCCCTCAAGAATCTCATTACCAATATCTCTATTCGTCACTTTCAATTTCCTCTCGAATCTGTTTGAGAACGTGGCCTGGTATCGAGTCTGCTACATTCTTGGGATACATGGTGAGCATCCAAATAACTCCATGCTCATTGCGCACGAAATAGATGACTCGATAGCCGCCTCGCTTTCCTCTGCCTTCGGCCGCCCATCGAATTTTCCTGACTCCACCGGAACCGCGAATGACGGCACCCACGTTTGGGTTGGACATCAATTCAGATTGCAGCTCCGAATAATTCTCATCGGACAAGTATTGCTTCACGAGTTTGGTAAATAGCTTTGTCTCAATGAAACTGAAAACAACACTATTATACGGCAATGCCGTATAGGTCGCAATTTGGGAAAGTGTTACCTGGGATACCTAACGTCGGAATTAAGCGGCGCCGTAAGGCGTCCGGTGAAGCCAGCTCTGCTGGCGGAACGAACTTAAATGATTTGTTATACAACTTTTACATTGTGAACATGTCATATCTGACATACACTATATCCAAACATAAGCCCAAATCATAAACCAATTGCCTGGCTTCATGGCGAAGTTAAATCTCCGCCTTTTTCAACCGAGGCAAGAATTGAGGCAGGTTACTTGCTACGAAAGCTACAGCAAGGTGACAGCATCGGGATGCCACACTCAAGACCAATGCCTTCGATTGGACCCAGATGCCATGAGCTTCGAATTAATGACAAAACGGCAAACTGGCGTCTGTTTTACCGTATTGATGATGATGCAATTGTATTGCAGGAGGTGTTCAGTAAGAAAACTGGAAAAACACCAAAACGAATTATTGAATTGTGTAAGAAGAGATTGAAGGAATATGACAATGCGTAAGGCGAAACAGATAGCACTTGAAAAGAAGGGCTGGAAAGTAGGTTCAGCAGAAGAATTTCTTGGCCTAACTGAGCAGGAATTGGCCTACATTGAATTGAAACTCGAATTGAGCCGAAAATTGAAAGCCAGCCGTACACGTCGAAAGCTCACACAGGCGGAATTGGCACGGATTGTTAATTCCAGCCAATCTCGTGTGGCAAAAATGGAAGCGGGAGATCCGACTGTTTCTATAGACTTACTCGTTAAATCGCTTCTTGCTCTTGGAGTGTCGAAGAAGGAATTGGGTCAGACAATCTCCTAACTCTCCGAAAGTTTGTATAACGTTTAAATTAACCGGCTCCAGCATCGCTGGTGTCCGTGTTTAATGACTTGTTATATCTCTTAACCGACATGCCGCAACTCTTCTCGAATAACTTTGCGTAATGTGTCTTCCAAAGGTTTGGATTGAGTACGCATAAATTCTCGAAGAGCATCATTGATCAGAGTTTGATAATTGCCTCCTCCCGCATCAATGACCATTTGCTTGAAGTGATCGATAATGTCACCGTCAAGCCGAATTGTGATGCGCCTCTTATTGGGATCAGCCTTCAAGACAGGCCCGCGTTTACCTTTGCTGAAATCGTCACTCATAGCTGATACCTCTATAGTATTCTCTGATTTCGCTTCGGTCCGCTTTTCGGGCCGAGATTATGCGAATTGTGTCTTCATCTTGTTCTGTGTGTACTACAAATAGAACGTTCAGATTCGGCCCAAGGCCAAGTGTTTTGAAGCGCTGTTCATTATGCTCCGAATCTTCAATAGTTAGCGCGTTATCATCTTCAAGGGCGATTGCTGCATCGGCAAAGTCGACGCCGTGTTTTCGTAGATTTGTGGCGGCTTTGCCTGAGTCCCACTCGACCTTCATGCACTAAGTGTATGTACATTCTGTGTACATTGCAATAAAAGGTAAGCAGGGCATTCCGTCAAGTAGATATAACGTCATAGTTAAGCGGCGTAGAAATGCGCAGCATTTTTACGTCCGGTGAAGGGCCGAAGGCCCGGAACGAACTTGAACGTTTTGTTATATTTACTGGTCTTCATCGAAGGGCAGTTCTGGAAGCGCATTCAGGTTTTTAATGTATCTTGCCTCGTTGTAGGACGTCTGATTTTTCATGATCTCGAAGAATTCAACCGACAACACACTGGCAATGTATCTCATAGCGTTTTCTTTCGACTCTCCCAACGCAACCAGTCTTTTCAGAGCTTTCCTGACTTCAGGTGGGTCATCGTCGTTTAGTTGGTTCTCAACAGCTTCCACAATTGCTTCACCAAGGATCTGGCCATCACCTGTGTCGGCTTGAACAATTTTTTCTCGTTTGGACATGTCTGCTATAAATATAACGTTTTAGCTAAGCGGCCTGGCGCAGCCAGGTCCGGTGGAGGCCAAAGGCCGGGGCGAACTTAAACGGCTTGTTATGTTTCATTTACCTGGACTGAGATCAAATTGTGGAGGATCCTCGTTGGTCACAGAAATCGTAAAGTAGTAACCAGGGCGCTTTTCAGCACAATCATAGCGTAAATACCATTTACCACGAATGTACCAAAACGAGACTGCCTCAAGAGAATAGCTACTACACCACTCAACCTTCTCTTGATTTTCGGCTAGATATTTTTGGGTCAATGCTGCAATTTGTTCAGGTTCGAAGATTGGAGTCTGAATTTGACTATCTGCAAAAGCAGAGCCAATAAAACAAACTAGAAGAGTAAAGAAAATTGAGGCGCATTTGGTAAACATAACGTTGTAGTTAAGCGGCGCAGCGAAGCTGCGTCCGGTGGAGGGCCGCAGGCCTGGAACGTACTTGAACGTTTTGTTATACACAAACTAAACTACCAATCTGGCAATCTCAGCACGCCTAAGTTGCTCCATCTGTTCTTCCAGGCTTGGTTTCTTGACCGGTTCATAAGGATCAACATCAGGATGTGGACAGTGCCCCGCTATTAGAGCTTTAAGACTAATGGAATATTCCCGCAGTACGGATTGATATTCCATTTCGGACCGCAAGATTTCGACAACAAGTGTCGATGGTTTATGGCCTGTCAGGCTCTCTATGGTTTTCCGGAGCTCTTCTTCCACTTCCACCTTGTGAAGGCCAACTACCTCAAGCCCAGGAAGACCAAGCAAACCGACGGGGGCTTCGGTATTTATCTTCTCCACCTCCAGAATCCGGGAGGGCCAACTCTCACATCCATTTACGGCACCCCTTATAAGCACATAGTCACCTGTCGAAACTGGCTGGGCGTGAATCTCCGCGCACATCAGCAACAGGAGTAAAGTGGCAAGGATCTTCATTTGTATAACGTCTTAGTTAAGCGGCAGCTGCGGAGCAGCTGTCCGGTGGAGGCCGCAGGCCGGAACGCACTTAAACGTTTTGTTATGCAACGGCAAACTGAACGTGCTGCACA
>Ga0265303_10000091_pt1 | contig 39609 bp, 38 predicted proteins | sample Helome_2_FD_192494 | JGI IMG/M metagenome (GOLD analysis project Ga0265303, IMG submission 192494) | Marine sediment microbial communities from subtidal zone of North Sea - Hel_20160317 (Illumina Assembly) | ecosystem: Environmental > Aquatic > Marine > Subtidal zone > Sediment ... | reverse complement strand
CTCCAAAAAGTCTCCAATTTTGAGCAATCTCATAATTTATTTTTCCAAAAACATTGAAGTCTGTTTTTTTGGAATCATCATCATAATATCTATCCCTGATCATACTATTTCCTGCAAAACGCGCCCAGATTACTTCACCAAAATGATCTCCATTATAGGAATTCCACCCTCCACCAATGACAAGGTTTATTCTGTCTTTTTCATATTTGGCTGAAAATACAGTTCCGTAAAAATCATTATCAAGCCAACGGCGACGAATTAAGTCTGTCGTATTCACTACTTCTCCATCAACCACTATTGGTGAAAATCCATAGGTTGTAAAATCATCATCCTCTCTGAATTGTTCAAAATAGCCTCGCCCATTGGTATAATGAAATGCAATATTTGTGCTCCATAAAGGTGAAATATTCTCATTCCAGAGTAGCTGAAAATGATCTTGTTTATAATTATCTTCTTCTCTGTCATAAAATTGAGTGTTACCATTTTCATCGGTATATATTCCGGCCGGGTTATAGGTCCTGTCAGTTGCAAGAGTTTCTGCATCAATGCCAAACCATGATTGGTAAGTAACTTCATGACCCCCAAAAAGGAGTGCTTTAATTAATGTATTATTATCAACATAAGAACCTTGTAAAAAATAGGAATCCAAATTAGAAGAAGCCCTGTCAATATAGCCATCAGATGTTATTCTGGATAATCTCCCGGAAATTTCAATATGTTCATTTAACAATCCTGTACTGAACTTAATATTGTTTCGCAGCGTATTAAAACTGCCATAGGAAGAGGAAATATGTCCATAGGCTTCCAGCGAGGTAGCATCTGTCAATATATTTAAACTTGCCCCAAAAGCTGCGGCTCCATTTGTTGAAGTTCCAACTCCCCGTTGTAATTGCAGGTTTTCTGTGGAAGATGCAAAATCGGGTAAATTCACCCAAAACGTACCTTGTGATTCAGAATCATTATAAGGTATTCCATTAATAGTAACATTAACCCGGGTAGCATCACTTCCTCTAACTCGTATACCTGTATAACCTACTCCTGCCCCGGCATCTGAAGTTGTTACCACAGCAGGTAAAAAGTTCATAAGAACCGGGATGTCCTGCCCCAGATTCCTTGGCATTATTTCAACCTTTTCTAAATTGGAAAACGTTACAGGAGTTTCTTGAGTAACCCTTATTGCAGAAACAAAAACCTCATCCAACACAATTTTATTGAGGGCAGTGGTATCAGATTCTTGTTGTTGAGCATAAATTTTTGCGCCAACACAAATCAAGATAAAAAATGTAATAACAGCCTTCATTCGTGGTTCAAGACGAATAAGAGGGGTTCTATTCTAATTTTTATGATTTTTTCTTTTCCTGAAGAGACAGAAATAAATCCAAATGGCGACTTTCGCCTCCCTTAGCAGCATTACCTGCCCAGGTTCCTTGGGTATAATCTCAGCTTATCCTGATAGCATTGTAAAAATCGTGTTTAATGTAACCAGATTTATAGAATACTTTTTGTCAGGAGTTCGCACCCCTTTTGAGATGAAACAAAGTTACGATGGTAGTTCCATTTTTCATAATAAAAGCTCCATAATTAAAATTCGATAAAATAAGAAAAAATCTTATTTTCAAATAAACATATCTCCTTAAGCTAAGTTACCTGATGTGCTGGCTTTAAAAGGTCGTTTACTGTTTTGACCGGATTAAAAGTGAGTATGGGAACTTCAACAAATATTGTATTCCAAAAGGCCATAGCCCCGTTCCAAAGTCCTGGTAATTCAAGGGCCTTTAGTTCTTTGCCATCTTCTGTTTTTTGTGAGATAAACCCCTGTTTTGTATCAACAAAGTTCAAGAGGTTATACTTCTCACCTCTAAAATTTCTTACTCCACATACAAGGTCGACCGGGTTAAAATGTGTTGAATTCTTTAAAGTAGCCATCTGACTTTCATCGGAAGAATCCACCTGGGCAGATTCTACGATTTGCAGTGAAATATGATCATGTTCGTCTCTTATCCAAAAAGGACCTCCACCTGGCTCCCCTTCATTTTTAACCATCCCACAAATACGGATGGGTCTGTTGATCTTGTCTTTTAATATTTCCAATTGCTCCGCGATGCTAAAACTTGAAAAACTCTCTAAAAACCTAACATTGAGATCATTTTCTAAAAATGTTTTGATTTCGTGTAATAGTTCACCATTAATGTCATTTCTTTCCAGCTGATCTGCATAAGCAAATGCTTTTTGTTGTAATTCCAGAAGCAAGCCGGCAAGTACTTTCTTGCTAGTTGCCAGTTCAGCTTCGTGTTTAGGTACTACTACATTATCAATATTTTTAATAAAGATAATATCTGCATTTTGTTCATTTAAGTTCTCTATAAGTGCTCCATGGCCACCAGGTCTAAATAATAATGACCCATCATCCTTTTCAAACAGCTCATTATCCGGAGTTACCGCTATAGTATCTGTAGAGGGTTTTTGATTTGAATATGTAACTTCAAATTCCGTTTTTGCAGCTTTTGATACCCTGGGACCAGCTGCTTTAAATTCTTGAGAAAATAAGGATTGGTGTTGTTCTGAAATAGTAAAATGTAATTTTGCCGTATTGTTTACAACGGCATAGCTGGAAGCTTCTTTTAAATGTTCTTCAAAAGGAGTAGCAGTAAATTTTACGTAATTGTGAAAGGGTAAAAGTCCTTTCGGGTAAAAACCATAATTAAGGTTTTCGTTCAATAACATTTCACTTACAAAACGATATTTGATGTCATTTGCTGAACTGGTTTTGTTTTTTATTCGTTTTTGAACAATCTCGTAAAAGGGAAAATTTTTAATTTGTTTAAAAAAAGTCTTTAGATCAGTATCATTTATTCTGTCTACATAGGTATCTAGATCTTCGGCGTCAGGATCATAATGCTCTAAAAAGTTAAAGAGGGATTTAAACATTCTTGATGCAGCGCCAGACGCCGGAACAAATTTGAGTAAACTTAAAAACCTTTTTAGTTCTTCGAACTTACGGACTAACTTTTTCTCCCGCGCTTTACTTAATTTCAAAATTCCATCCGAAACTATTGCGGCCTTTTCCAACCTTACAAATGGTATCCCCTCTTTAAAGGTCTCAATCTGATCCAGAACCTTTTCTTTTGAGATTCCCTTTTCCTCTAGTTGTTGTAAATCCCTTGCTGAAAACTCAATCATTTGTGGAGTAGTTTATCGATAGATTTAATGGCCAGTGCAAGCCTTTTTCCATTATCCCCATTTAAAATAACAAAATTCTTATCATACTTTTGCAATGTTTCCTTAAAATAAAGAAACATGCGTTCGCGTTCATTAGGTTTATCCCGAAGATCGTCTTTTTCCCAGGGAATATCTATGGAAGTTAGCAAATAAAGATCGTATGTATTCTGCAAAGCGTATTTTTCTAAAACAGGATCGCAATAACCAAGGTAATATGCTTCAGAATATACTTTAGTTTCTAAAAGATCTGTATCACAAATAAGAAGTTTATTTGCTTTTTTCGTCAATTCATTTTCCAAACTAATTTGGCCTTCTGCAATAGGTATCAAATCATGAGGTTCACAGGTAGTTTGTTCTTTATTCCATTTTTCCTGCAAATATTCACGCGCATATTCAGGTACCCATGTAGTTTGATAATGATTTGCAAGTTCCCGGGCCAAGGTAGTCTTACCTGTTGATTCAGGACCAAACAGAACTACTTTAATAAGGTTAGCGGGCTTTTGTTTAAGTTTTTCTTCCATGCCATATAGCCATAAATGGCGATTATGGTAAATAATAAATATTGAAGTGATGTAAAAATAAGTCCTTTATACAAATATAAAGGAACTGTAATTACATCACCAATAATCCAATAGATCCAATTATCGAGCTTTTTTTTGGCCATAAGCCACATCCCTACAAAAAAAATGGCCGTTGTAAGGGTATCCACATAAGCCGTCCAACTATTAAATTTATCGAACAAGGAATATACCAGAATAACAAAAACAACCGCTCCAATAAACAGGAGTGCGGACCATTTTTTCTCTTGCTTGTTCGTTTTTGTTATTGGGATAAAATGGTCGGCATCTACTTTTCTCGTCCATAAGTACCAGCCTAAAATACTCATGGAAAAATAATACGCGTTTATAAGCATGTCTCCCAATAGCCCATATACCCAAAGAATATATACAAAGATCCCAGTGTTGATTATTCCGGTAGGAAATACAAGGATATTTTCTCTTTTTGCATACCACACACTTAAAAATCCGAAAACAACACCTATCATTTCAAGGATGATTAGGAACGCAGGTGTATCCTGGTATTGAGCAAAAACCCAATCAAAAATCTGGCTCATAATTGCTTCGGTCTGTTTTTACAATTTTGATATACATTAAACCATTTTCCATTAATTCCAAAGTAATTTTAATTTCTTTATTAAGCAGTTTCATTATATCATCATAATCTCCATAAATCTGCGTACTTAAAGGATTTTCCAAGACGGTAAAACCGGAGGTCCTTATTTTTTTAATAAAACTTTTAATTAGCTCTTCATAATTATCCTGTAACGGAGTTAAGGTCAGTTCAACAGATATATTCATAATTAGTAAATTAAAATCCAGCAAATCTTTATATTAACCTTCTTTTTTGATTGCATATACACAGGTAAATTCTTCAAACTCCAGAAAAGAAATATCATACTCAGATGTGCACCCTTCATACCTGATAATACCTTTCGTAGTATTATCGATGTTTATAAAATCATCAATATAAATATGATTTATAAAACTCAGCCCATGGGTGGCATATATCTTAAAAAGGGACTCTTTGGCGCCCCATATAATTGTTAGTTTTTTGACGATTTCTTTTGTGTTTTTAATATTGGCATATGCCTCTGTAGTAGTAAACTTATGCCCAATACGGATTATTTTATCCCTTTGTTTCTCGATATCAATCCCAACCTCATCTTTCTGACTTACAATTATTCCTGTAAATTGATATGAATGTGTAATGGAGATATGATTACCGTCTTTCAGATGTGGCTTTCCCGCCATGTCATAAAAAAGATCGCTATCTACATAACCTGCTAACCCCATTAAGTGCCGGATACTTAAAAATCCTCTTCTATGCAGCTCAGACTTCATACCGTTCATTCTATGCTGGCATTTATTGGTAAGGTCAATATTTAAAGAAAGTTCCTGTTCAGGCTCTGTAATCTTCCAAATGTATACCTTAGTATTTGAGTTTACTGTTATAGTTTTGTAAAGAGGCATGCAATATTTTAAGTTATCATTATCTTTGCCTTTTGAAATTGTAAAAGAATTTCTGTAGGACGAATGTAAAAAAATAAAAAAGATATGCAAACCAATACAATACCATACGTTCCATTTAAAGTCAAGGACATTAGCTTGGCGGAATGGGGAAGAAAAGAAATAGAATTGGCTGAAGCCGAGATGCCCGGGCTTATGGCCTTACGTGAAGAGTACAAAAAAGAACAACCACTTAAGGGTGCCCGTATTGCAGGTTGTCTTCATATGACCATACAAACAGCAGTACTTATAGAAACCCTTACTGCTCTTGGGGCAGAAGTTACATGGAGTTCCTGTAATATTTTCTCCACTCAGGATCATGCTGCTGCGGCCATAGCAGCAAGCGGCGTACCTGTTTATGCATGGAAAGGCATGAATGAAGAGGAATTTAACTGGTGTATAGCACAAACACTGTTTTTTGGTGAAGAACGCAAACCGCTTAATATGATACTGGATGATGGGGGCGATCTTACCAATATGGTATTGGATCTATTTCCAGAACTAACATCCGGAATTAAAGGTCTTTCAGAAGAAACAACTACCGGAGTCCACCGACTTTATGAGCGTTTCAAAAATGGGGTATTGCCAATGCCGGCCATAAATGTGAATGATTCTGTTACCAAATCCAAATTTGATAACAAATATGGCTGCAAGGAAAGTGCGGTAGATGCAATTCGAAGGGCCACGGATACTATGCTCGCGGGAAAACGAGTTGTTGTTGCAGGTTATGGAGATGTTGGAAAAGGCACGGCAGCTTCATTCAGAGGAGCAGGAGCTATTGTTACAGTTACTGAAATAGATCCCATCTGCGCTCTGCAGGCCTCTATGGACGGATATGAGGTAAAAAGATTAGAAACAGTAGTTAGTAATGCCGACATTGTAATTACGGCTACAGGTAATAAAGATATCCTCAAGGAACAACACTTTAGAGCCATGCGTGATAAAGCTATTGTTTGTAATATTGGCCATTTTGATAACGAAATAGATATGGCCTGGTTAAATGACAATTATGGCAATACCAAAGATGTGATTAAACCACAAGTAGATAAATATACTATTGATGGAAAAGACATTATAGTGCTTGCCGAAGGACGATTGGTTAATTTAGGATGTGCCACCGGTCATCCAAGTTTTGTAATGAGCAATTCGTTTACAAACCAAACACTCGCACAAATAGAGTTATGGAAATATAGCGATAAATATGAAAATAAGGTATATATGCTTCCTAAGCATTTAGATGAAAAGGTTGCCAAACTGCATTTGGAACGTTTGGGTGCTGAACTAACAGAATTGCGAGAAGAGCAGGCAGCTTATATTGGGGTTGAAGTTAAAGGCCCTTATAAGCCGGACTATTACAGGTATTAGAGAACTAAGCTTAATTTAGAAATACAAAAAACCCATTATGAAAACATAATGGGTTTTTATTTTGAGTTATTCAATTGAGTATTATGCCTCAAAAGGCTCTATAGAAACATAAGATTTTCCGCCTGCTTTCTTTTGAAACTTTACAAGTCCGTCTACTTTTGCATGCAATGTATGATCTTTTCCAATGTAAACATTATTACCGGGGTTGTGCCTGGTACCACGCTGTCTTACGATAATATTTCCTGCAATAGCAGCTTGTCCTCCAAAAATCTTAACCCCTAAGCGTTTCGATTCTGATTCTCTACCGTTTTTAGAACTACCTACACCTTTTTTATGTGCCATGATATTATTTTTTATACCAAGCCTGGGCCGGTATTAGTTATTAACTTATTTATTTAATGCCTCAATAAGATCGGCCTTTTTCATAGAAGAAATCCCGGAGATTCCTTTGGTTTTAGCCATTACCTTTAATTCAGCTACTGTCTTTTTGCTTAAATCAAGAGCTTCTTTAGGTGCTGCCTTAGTTTTTTCAACTTTAGCCTTAGGGGCTTCAGCTTTTGGTGCTGCCTTTTTAACTGGTGCTGCTTTTACAGGAGCTTCTTTTTTAGTTTCGGCCTTAGCTGCTGTTTTCTTAGCACCTTTGGCTACAATCCCTTCAATAACCAACTCCGTTAAATACTGGCGATGCCCATTTTTCTTTTGAAATCCTTTACGTCTTTTCTTTTTAAAGACAATTACCTTGTCACCTTTAAGGTGTTTAACGACTTTAGCCTCTACTGCGGCTCCGTCTATAGCTGGGGCGCCAATTGTAATGTTGTTACCATCTTCCAATAAAAGGACGTTGTTAAAAGAAACTTTTTTTCCTTCGTCTTCCTGTAAACGGTGAACGTATACTTTTTGGTCTTTTGCAACTTTAAATTGCTGCCCTGCTATTTCTACAATTGCATACATAGCTTAATATTAAATATTTTTATTTTCCTTTAAATGAGCTTTTTAGCATATTAAATACCAAAGGCGCTCTAAAGGCGGGTGCAAATATACTGCTAAATTGGGAAATCACAAGAGTTTTTTTATTCTAAACAGATTTTTTCTCGAGCTTCTTTGGTGTTTTAAACAACTGCATAAAAGTAAGTGTCAGTACCAGGGTAGTTGCAAATCCCATAATTGCAACTGTGAAGAATACGATCCCTTCAAAGTTTTTGAAATTATTAAACCAACTGGTTGAAAGTTCTTTTAAAAAGCCTGTATTGATTTCGGTAGAGTATAAAGCAAAAAAGAAAGTAAAAATCAACGTTGCCACGACACCAGTTACCATTCCTGCTTTAAAGCCTACTCCATAGTTGAAGTTGTGTTTTTCCTGAAGTCTAAAATATTTTATGGCCTCATATATTCCGAAACCCGTAATCACGCCATTAAAAAGACTAAAAAACACGTTGGTATGTAAACCAAAAAGCGATAAAATCAAAAAATATGCAATAAGACAGCCACTTGTCGCAATACCAAAGCGTACAGGGAGCGCAATTCGTTTCATTTTCTTTACTTTTCTTCTTGTGTCTTTGAAAATAATGAATATTGAGCAATTATCATATAAATTCTTGTTAAAGAAGAAGAGTTTTCTTTCTCATAAACCCAAAAAAATTATATTAGCAACTCTTTAAAAACTTGTGAAAACAAGTATATACCAATCCGTTAATTTAAAATTTATGAAAAGAAAATTTTATACAGCTCTGTTGGCACTCCTGGCTTTTGTGACAATTAGTGCGCAGGAGGTAATTTATGAAGAGTACAACCTGGATAACGGGCTTCATGTTATTCTTCACCAGGATAATACTGCACCAGTAGTGACCACATCTGTGATGTACCATGTTGGAGGTAAGGACCGAACTGAAGGGCGTACTGGATTTGCTCATTTATTTGAACATCTACTAACGACTGAAGGAACAAAAAATATGAAACGGGGAGATGGATTTAAAATTGTTCGTGCCAATGGAGGCCAGAATAATGCCAATACTTCTCAGGACAGAACTTATTACTATGAAGTATTTCCATCAAATAGTTTAAAATTAGGTTTATGGATGGAATCTGAGCGCATGCTTCACCCTATTATTGATCAAACAGGCGTAGATACTCAACAAGAAGTGGTAAAAGAAGAAAAGAGGCTTAGGTATGACAATTCTCCTTATGGACAATTACTTCCCGTCTTAGGAAAAAGCCTTTTTAGTGTTCATCCTTATAAGGATCCAAATATTGGTTATATGGAAGATTTGGATGCGGCTACCCTTGAAGACGTAATTGCATATCATAAAAAGTACTATGCCCCTAATAATGCAGTCCTGGTTGTAGCTGGCGATATTGAAATAGCTGAAACAAAAAAGATGATTAGGGATTATTTTGCGGATATACCGAAAGGAGAAACAATAGTCAGGGATTATCCAAAAGAAGAACCTATTGTAAAAGAAGTGCAAACCCAGGCTTATGATCCTAATATACAAATACCGGCATCACTTATTGCTTATCGCACTCCGGGATTTACACAAAGGGATGCTTATGTTCTGGACATGATCTCAACCTACCTCAGTGATGGTAAAAGTTCCAAATTGTACAAAAAACTAGTTGATGAGCAAAAACAAGCTTTACAGGTAGGTGCTCTTAAAATTCCACAAGAGGATTACGGGATGTATTTAGTTTATGCGCTTCCTGTTGGAGAAACTAGTCCCAAAGTATTGGTCACCGAAATGGAAGAAGAAATTGCTAAGGTACGCGAAGAAATTATCTCTGAAAATGACTTTCAAAAACTGCAAAATAAATTCGAGAATAATTTTGTAAACTCTAATTCCAGTGTACAAGGTATCGCAAATTCTTTGGCTAGATATTATATGTTGTATGGAGATACTGAATTAATAAACAAAGAAATTGACATTTATCGTTCAATTACGCGGCAGGAAATCTATGAAGTCGCTGAGAAATACTTAAAACCTAATCAAAGGGTAATCATTTATTACCTGCCAGAAGAAAAAATTGATAACTAAGAAAATGAAAAAATTATATACAATATTTGGTTTGGTTTTTATGACCATGACTATACAGGCACAAGTAGACAGGACTGTAATACCTAAACCAGGTCCGGCACCTGAAATTAAACTGGAAGATCCTCAACGTTTCGAACTCACGAACGGACTTAAAGTTTTGGTAGTAGAGAATCATAAATTGCCAAGGGTTTCTATGCAACTCACTATTGACAACCCCCCAATTGCCGAAGGACAAAAGGCAGGAGTTTCAAGTCTCACATCAAGTTTATTAGGAAATGGGTCCACATCAATTTCCAAAAATGATTTTAATGAAGAGGTTGATTTTCTTGGAGCAACGATAAATTTTGGTTCTCAAAGTGCCTTTGCAAGTGGGTTGTCCAAATACTTTTCAAGAATCTTAGAGTTAATGGCAGATGCCGCTATTAACCCCAATTTTACCCAGGAAGATTTTGATAAGGAAAGAGATAGACTTATCACGGGTTTAAAGACAGAAGAAAAAGATGTGCCGGCAATTGCAAGCAGGGTACAACTTGCGTTAGCTTATGGTACAAATCATCCTTATGGTGAGTTTATTACTGAAGAGACCGTAAATAATGTTACGCTCGCAGATGTGGAAAGGTTTTATCAGGAATTATTTGTTCCTGCCAATGCTTATCTGGTAGTGATCGGCGATGTAAAATTTACTGAGGTAAAAGAATTAGTGACCAAAAATTTTGATGATTGGGTCAAGGCGTCACCCCCTTCACTAGGATACTCAGAACCTTTGGATGTTCAATATACCCAGATAAACTTTGTAGATGTTCCAAATGCAGTACAATCCGAAATTACTGTTGAAAACCTGGTAAATCTAAAAATGAATAGCGAGGACTATCTTGCAGCACTAATGGCCAATCGCATATTAGGTGGTGGACCTCAAGCTCGTATTTTTCAAAATCTCAGATCAGATAAAGCTTATACCTATAGTGCTTACTCAAGTATCGGTAATGATAAATACGCCCCATCAAGGTTCAGGGCAGGAACCAGTGTTCGTAACTCCGTAACGGATAGTTCTGTGGTGGAACTCTTAAAAGAAGTAGACAGAATAACTAAAGAGCCTGTTACTGAAAAAGAACTAAAGGACGCAAAAGCACTATATGTAGGGAATTTTGTAATGGCTTTAGAGCAGCCTTCCACTATAGCCAGATATGCTCTAAATATTGAAACTGAAAGTTTACCCAATGATTTTTATAAGACGTATTTAGAACGTATAAATGCAATTACCGTTGAGGATGTCCAAAAAGCTGCTCAGAAATACTTCCATATAAATAATGCAAGGATTGTTGTAGCCGGGAAAGGAAGTGAAGTTTTGGAAAATCTGGAAAAAGTTCCTTTTAATGGCAGAATGGTTCCTGTGAACTATTATGATAAATATGCAAAAGCGGTAGATAAACCAAATTATGATATTGTTTTGCCCGAAGGTGTTAATGTACAGAGTATTTTCGACGCCTATTTTGAGGCGATCGGGGGAAAAGCTGAGGTGGACAAAATAAAATCCTTAAAACTGGTTTACGAAGGATCTGCCATGGGGTCAACTATTAAAACCGAGGAAAAAAGAACTGCCGACAAATATGTTCAAACTACCTTTATGAATGATGCCCCAATGATGGGTGTTATTGCAAAAGGAGATGAATTATTTATGAAACAGGGTGGCAACAAAGTTCCTTTACCCCCGGAAATGCAGCAAGATATGAAAGCTGCTATTGGAATTTTTCCTGAACAGGGAATCGCTTTAAGTACAAAAGGAAAACTTACAGGCACGGAAGATGTAGATGGTAAAACCGCCTACAAAATAGAAGTTCCCGGAGAAATTGTTCAAGCTACCTATTTTTATGATGTGGAATCTGGATTAAAGGTAAAGGAGACCAAGGTAATCACTATGAATGGGCAAACCCAGAACCAGGAGGTTAATTATAAAGACTATCAGGAAGTGGATGGAATTAAATTTCCTTCAGTTAAAGTGGGTTCTATGGGTCCGCAAATGATAGAGACTAAATTACTTGAGGCAGTTATTAATGTAGAAGTAACCGCGGAAGATTTTGAATAATCGCTCCTAAGGATATCCATAAAAGAAAAGAGGACTCGCTAAATGGCGGGTCCTCTCTTTATTAGTTGCATCGTAATTCAGGCTAAGTATTAACCAATTTTTCGAATGGACGCCTCACCTATAACAATACCTGTATCTACTTCCGCATTTCCTTTATATTCTATTTCAGTTTCCCCATAACAAGTTACTTTCAGTTTTTCTGTAACATTTATCTTAAATTCACTTTCACCATAGGCAGTGATTTTAGTTGATAAATTATCCATCTTGAGTGTATTTACTTCACTTTCACCATAGGCTTTATATTTTTGGTGATTGACAGAACCACTTTCAACTTCCAGATAGCTTTCGCCATATATGGCGACAGAAAACTTTTGTAATGAGACCTCATTTAAATAAACTTTTGATTCCCCATAAATTGTTAATTCTAAGTCGTTTTGCTCAATGCGGCTGCTGCATCTTATAGTCTCTTCACCCCTCACAGATAAATTTTCTAGTTTTTTATAGGTAATATTGGCTGTAACCATTGTACCGTTGTAAATGTCTTCCCTTCCCGACCATTCCTCATCTTTTACTTTTTTGCTCTTGGTATACATCTTGGCATCGTCCAAATATATACGTAAGGTACCGTTTACCACTTCAACATTAATTTTCTCCCGAGGCACTTCTGCATTCTCAAGAACCACATTCTCCTGATCCCCTTCCTGTAAATTAACTTCTATGTGCGGACTGATAATAACTTTGGTAAAAGGCTCTACGGCAAGGGTCGCGGATTGCCCAAATAATTGTGGCAATCCTGTAAAAATGAGTGCAACTAACACTCCTGTCTTAATTATTCTTTGCATGATGTGTAATTTTTATAGTTAATACCTACTTTTTACTAAAGAGTTTACTTCGATGCTAATGTTACATAAAAATAGATTTTATTTTGTTTTTTTGTCTGTTAACTAAGTACACGCCAAATATTAATATGCAAGCAGCGAGGAACTGTTGTAATACAAAGTTTTTCTCATACAACCGACCCCGAAAAACACCTGTTACGGGTAATAAATAGTTGGCCAAAACCCAAAAAACAGGGGATGATATATGGATTAGTTCATTAAACAGCAGCTTGGCAATATAGGTTCCAACAAGCACATATAAGACCACTATATATACCGGTGAATTCAGAAATTTTTCAACTTGTATTATTTTTTGATGGAATAAGGCCTTAGTTTTTCTTAATTTTACAGTCTTAAAAACCGGCTATTATGAAAATAAAATATACATTTTTTACCGCCCTAGCATTGGTCTTATTTTTATCGTGTAAGGAAGAAGAAAAGAAATCTGAAACCCCTTCACAAATGAAAGAAGTTATGGCAATCCATGACGAAGTGATGCCCGAAATGGGGACAATTGGTAAGCTTGTTTCAGAACTTAAACCAAAAGTAGACTCCACAGAAACTGGGAAAGAATATGAGAAGGCCATGAAAGATTTACAGACAGCTCATAAATCTATGATGGATTGGATGAAAGGTTTTGGAGATCGTTTCACTTCAGATGAAATCCTCAATGGCGCTGCACTTACCGAACAAAAACAAGAGTGGTTAAATGAGGAAGAAGAGAACGTTAAAGCATTAAAGCTACAAATCAACAGCAGTATTGAAAATGCAGAAAAATTATTGGAATAGGCCTTAAAAAGGCAAATTATTCAAATCTACATTGCCACCTGTAATAATAATCCCTATTCGCTGCCCGTGATAGTTATCCTTTTCTCGAATCAAAGCTGCAAGTGCAACAGCACTGGAAGGTTCAACTATGATCTTTAAACGTTCCCAGATTAAGCGCATTGCAATAACTATTTCATCTTCAGTGACACGTATAATATCGTGTACGTGTTTTTTAATTATTGGAAAGGTTTTGTCTCCCAATACTGTTTTTAAACCATCTGCAATAGTGTTTGTGGTACGATTTGATTCAATCTCACCACTATGAAAGGAACGGTAAGCATCATCTGCCTCATAAGGTTCTCCACCAACAACTTTGCAAATATCCCCAAAATAATCTGCCGCCAAAGCCGTACCTGCTATCAATCCGCCTCCACCAATAGGAGCAAATATGTAATCCAATCCGGGAAAGTCTTCCAATAGCTCCATGGCTGCAGTCCCTTGCCCAATTATAACATTCATATCATTTGAAGGGTGGATAAAAGTCGCCCCCTTTTTGCTGGCTATCTTGTTCGCTGCAGACGAACGAGACTCTATTGTTGGGGCACATTCTATAATATTACCGCCGTATTGACTTACAGCTACTTTTTTAATCTCAGGCGCATTTGATGGCATTACTATATATGCCTTAACGTTAAGGCTCTGAGCTGCTAGTGAGAGTGCTTGGGCAAAATTCCCTGATGAATGTGTAACAACACCATTGGCCCTTTCTTTATCTGATAATAACAATATGGCGTTGGTGGCGCCACGCATTTTATAGGCGCCCATTTTTTGAAAGTTCTCACATTTAAAGTACAATTCAGCTCCGGAAAGGTCATTCAATAAACGGGAAGTTAATACCGGTGTACGATGTATATATGGCTTTATCCTAATATGGCAGTCGAGAAGTTGTTTTCTGTACATAGATTACAAGTCTTTTCATTGGCAGAACTATAGGCTTAATTTATTCTTTCCAACGAAGAGATTCCATAATTGTCCTTATATCTTTTTGTAAATAAATGGCAGCTGGATAAATAGAATCATAATTGGGTTTCGCTCTGAAATAAAGTGAACCTGTTACAAAATGTTTAGTACTGTCTGTTACATAAAATTGTGCCTGCGATGCGGCATCCCCCAATACTTCGTAGTACATACCATACACTCTGTCTTTTTCATTAATAAAAGGCTGTTCAGTAATGTTATCGGCCTTTACCACATGTTCATAGGACAGTTTTTGGGCGTCTGCCAATAATTTTTCCAAATTACTGTTCACTTCTTTATAGGTTATAAAAATAGACCCTTTCATCAAAGGGTAATCTAAGGTAACAGCAAAGTTTTTATTCTTTTTTATTTGCGCCTGAGAATTATGCTCAAATTGGAATTTCTCTGTAACCAGTAATTCTACAAGAGAATCTGGGTATTCTAAACGAAGCATTGCCTTTGGTTTTGGAAGGACGTTATCATCACATGAAATCAAAAATGTGAAGAATATTAGAATAATTAAATATGACTTAGTATTCATTAGGTAAGGTAACTTTAATTTGCTTTAATCGTTTCTTATCAAGACTCTCCACCAAAAACTGGTAGTCCATATAAGTCACAATTTCTCCGCGTTTAGGAAAACTTCCGGCTATTTCGAGCACAAATCCCGCAATGGTTTCAGATTCACCCTTTTGTGCTTCAAAGTCCTCCTCATTTTCAATTTTTGCTACCCTGTAGAAGTCCTTTAATGCTGTTTTCCCTTCAAAAATATAAGTAAAGTCGTCCAGTTTGGAGAAAATCAAGTCTTCATCGTCAAATTCGTCAGAGATATCACCAACAATTTCTTCAATTACATCCTCTAAGGTAACAATCCCTGAAGTCCCGCCATACTCGTCCACAACCACTGCAAGGTGGTTTTTTTTATCCTGGAATTCTAAAAGGAGGTCATCAAGTTTTTTGTTTTCAGGTACAAAATATGGCTCCCTGATTAGCTTTAACCAGTTAAAATTTTTCCTGTCTATATACGGGAGTAAATCTTTAACATATAGGACTCCTAAAACGTTATCCATATTCTCTGAAAATACAGGAATACGTGAATATCCATGCTGCTTAATTTCTTCCAAAACTTCCGTGAATTTCATGTCCTCACTAAGAGCGAAGATATCAATACGCGGTCTCATCACCTGTTTTGTATCTGTATTGCCAAAGGATACAATTCCTTGCAAAATTTTTTGTTCCTCTTTCGTGGTGTCCCCTTCTGAAGTAAGTTCAAGTGCTTGTGAAAGTTGATTTACATTTAGACTGGATTTTTGTTTTCCAAGTCTGTTATGCATAAATATAGTTACAGAACGCATCGGAGAACTAAGAGGTGTTAAAAGTATATCAAGAAGCTTTAAAGGGTAAGCCATAAAAAGTGAAAACTCAAATCTATTTCTATTCGCGTAGATCTTAGGAAGAATTTCACCAAACATTAAAATTAAAAAAGTAGCTACCAAAACTTCCAACAAAAAACGCACAGATATTAATCCAAATAATTGATAGTTAATTTTGGAAAATATGGTGTCTCCTATGGAATTAAACAAAAGGACAATCCCAATATTAATAGCATTATTAGAGATCAGGATTGTTGCCAGAAGTTTTTTTGGACGCTCTAATAACTTAACCACTATTTTCCCTCTGGCTGTCTTATTTTCTTCTATTTCATTTAAATCGGTTTGGGACAAGCTAAAAAAAGCTACTTCAGCACCTGAAATAAGGCCTGAGCAAATTAAAAGCACTACTAGCATTACACCTTTTAAGGCGAAAGTGCCATCAATTACTAAAAATTTTAAAAATAAACCAAGGGGGTCAGGATTCAATATTCAAAATTTACTTTATTTGTTTAGAATGGTAAATCATCATCCTGTACCTGCTCATTTACAGGCTGTATTTCCTTAGTGGAATTTGGTTGATTTGCTTCGGAATTAGGTTTAATCTTTGGAGTATTGGCGGAAACATTAGCCGTACTTTCCTTCTTGGTGGAAAGAAACGTGAAGTCCTGTACATGAATCTCCGTCGTGTATCTGTTATTACCATCCTCTCCTTGCCATTGGCGGGTTTTCAATCTACCTTCCACATATATTTTATCTCCCTTACTAAGGTACTTTTCACATATTTCTGCCGCCTTATTACGCACAACAATATTATGCCACTCTGTATTGATAACCTTTTCTCCGGTTTGCTTATTGGTATAAGACTCATTTGTGGCGACAGGAAATCTACCAATACAGTTACCGCCATCAAAATAATGCATTTTTACTTCGTCTCCCAGATGCCCGATTAGCATCACTTTATTCAATGTTCCGCTCATAATATTTTTATTATATCAAAAGTACGAATTTTTGAGGGTTTTTATAAAATCGGCAATTAAAACTGGTACAGGAAATTTATCCAACTCCGCAGGCGACAATCCATCTGCTAAACTATCTGATGTTTTCACTATCCAAAACTTCGTATACAAATGCTGATGAGACAATTTATGTACGATAGTTTTATCTGAGGACTCATATATGAGGGGGGGTTCTTCCAGAGTCAGAATTTCCGGCAATCTTTGTTTTACCTCTTTTAAGCCTATTTCCTCCCGGGCTTCTAATAGCGGGAATTCATACAAATTCTGCCAAATATCTTTTCCCGATCTTTTTATGAGATGCGTATTTCTGTCTTCATCCAAAACTACCAGATAATTAAAAAATCGTCTTTTTACTTTCGCCTTTTTTAATTTTACAGGGTATTTATCAATACTATTTGTATGAAGTGCCACACAAGTCTCATTTAATGGACAGGATAAACAAAGAGGTTTTTTAGGAGCACACTGTATAGCCCCAAATTCCATAATTCCCTGATTATAGTCTCTTATATTCTCTGAGCTCAAAACATTCCGGGCCAGATTTTTAAAATATGCGATTCCTTCTGAAGCATTTATTGGCATATCAACCCCAAAATATCTTGATAATACTCTGTAAACATTACCATCCACAACTGGTTCTGGTCGGTTATAACTTATAGACGCTATTGCGCTTGCTGTATAATCTCCTACCCCTTTTAATTTCAATAATTCTTCATAAGTATCAGGAAAGTTCCCATTGTATTCTTCAACTATTTTATTGGCGGTAAAATGCAGGTTTCTGGCACGTGAATAGTATCCAAGCCCCTGCCATAGTTTTAAAACTTTTTCTTCACTCGCATCCGCCAGATCATAAACAGTTGGGAATTCTTCAATAAACTTAATATAGTATGGCGTTCCTTGAGCTACTCTTGTTTGTTGCAACATTATTTCTGAAAGCCATATCCTGTATGGGTCGGTTGTATTTCTCCAGGGAAGTGACCTTTTGTTTTCAGAATACCAAAGTAGAATTATTTTTGAAAACATCATCACTTAAATACTAAGGAGCAAAAGTAAGAGTTTATATACTTAAAATTAGTTGATTAAGATGAAAGAATGAATTTAATTTATATATTTGCAGGCTTGAAAAACTTACAGAAAACTAAAATATTAAAATGACGAAAGCGGACATTGTATCGAGAATCTCAGAAAAACTGGGTATAGAAAAAGGAGATGTACAAGCAACTGTTGAAAGTTTTATGGAAGAAGTAAAATCTTCCTTAGAAAATGGAGATAATGTTTATCTCAGAGGATTTGGCAGTTTTATTATCAAAACTAGAGCGGAAAAAACCGGTAGAAATATTTCTAAAAATACTACTATCAAAATACCGGCTCACAACATTCCGGCATTTAAACCTGCTAAGGTCTTTGTAGAAGCAGTAAAAAGCAACGTACAAGTAAAATAATAACAGTAACAAAAAGTATATTTTCATGCCGAGTGGTAAAAAAAGAAAAAGACATAAGGTAGCTACCCACAAACGAAAAAAACGAAGGAGAGCTAACCGCCACAAGAAAAAGTAGTTAGATAACTGCTTTTTCATTTTATACGTTCATTGACATAGAAATTCCAAAAAAGAATTTCAACGGGTTTATACAACCTGTGACAACTATTGTTTAATCCATTCGCCCTATTGTATAGGTGACGAATATAAATTGAATCAGGTGAATAGAGAATTAATCGTAAGATCCAATTCTGATACCGTTGATTTTGCCTTATTAAATGATGGAAAACTCATAGAACTTCATAAAGATGAAGACGATAATAATTTCAATGTTGGTGATATTTTAATCGCCAAAGTCAGGAAACCGGTTACCGGTCTCAATGCGGCTTTTGTTAACGTAGGTTACGAAAAAGATGCATTTTTACATTATCATGACCTTGGACCGCAATTGTCCAGCATGTTGAAGTTTATTAAATTAGTGAGTACCGGGAAATTAAAAGATTTTTCCCTTAAAAATTTTCCATTTGAAAAAGATATTGATAAACATGGTAGCATTAATAATGTAATTAAAGCCAATCAGTCTCTTTTAGTGCAAATTGTTAAAGAACCCATTTCTACCAAAGGCCCCCGAATTAGTTCGGAACTTTCCATAGCCGGACGATATTTGGTTATGGTGCCTTTTTCAGATCGTGTTTCCGTATCACAAAAAATAGGAAGCAATGAAGAAAAAGACAGGCTAAAAAGGTTAGTAAAAAGTATTAAACCTAAAGGGTTTGGGGTAATTATAAGAACAGTTGCAGAAGGCAAAAAAGTAGCAGAATTAGATAAAGATCTTCAGAACTTGCTGAACAAATGGGCAGCAATGTGTAAGAAATTGTATAAAGCGCCGACACCTTCCAAAGTTTTGGTTGAGCTAAATAGAGCTTCCTCAATATTAAGAGATGTTTTTAACGATTCATTCAGCGGTATCCACGTTGATGATGAGACGCTTTATGACCAGATTAAAGATTATGTGCAAGAGATTGCGCCAAAAAAAGAATCCATAGTTAAGTTGTATAATTCTTCTGTGCCAATTTTTGAAAAATTTGGTATCGAAAGGCAGATCAAGACTTCCTTTGGGCGAACCGCATCCATGAGCAAAGGAGCCTATTTGGTGATAGAGCATACCGAAGCTCTTCATGTAATAGATGTGAATAGTGGTAATCGCTCCAACAAAGCAAAAAATCAAGAAGATACTGCTTTAGAAGTCAACATTTCGGCCGCCTCAGAAATTGCAAGACAATTACGTTTGCGAGATATGGGTGGTATCATTGTTATTGATTTCATAGACATGGTAAAAGCCGACCACAGAAGAAAACTTTTTGATCACCTTAGGGATGAGATGAAAGAAGACAGAGCCAAACATAAAATATTGCCTCCTAGCAAGTTTGGTCTTATACAAATTACCAGGCAAAGGGTACGTCCCGAAGTAAATATTAAAACAACTGAGGTAAATCCCAGTGGTCAGGGCCAGGAAGTAGAGGCTCCAATAGTTTTAGTTGAAAAAATAAATGTAGATCTTGAAAGAATAATGAAAGGACCTGCAAGGGATAAAGGAATTGTGCTGAATACACATCCTTTTATCGCCGCTTATTTGACTAAAGGATTCCCCTCACATCGTTCCAAATGGTTTATGGAACATAAGAAATGGGTAAAAATTCAGCCAAGAGATGTTTATACATATCTCGAATACCATTTTAAAGATAAAGATGGCAAAACCATTAGATAAAAAAAGCGACTTCCAAAAGGGAGTCGTTTTTTTTTTGAAATATAGAGAACTGTCACAAAATACCCATCGTAAAAATTTGTATCGCACTATAGGTAATTTGAAAACCCGTGTTTATTAAATTTTAATTGTTATTCATAAATTTGTTCTTAACAGGTTATAGTCAAAACAATAATTATGAAAAATCCGGCCAGTATAATTTTACTAATATTTTTACTGATTATTTCTTGTAATTCCGCCACTGACAATAATGATCTTTCTGCAATAATTAAAGACAGTCCTTTTATAAATGGTAAAAGTGACTATATAAATTCTCCATATGTTACAGCGGGGGATCGGGTTTATATGGTGGGCCACCAAAATGGATCTTTCCCCGATTTGGGATGGCATGTTAAAGGTGAAATGGGCGGTATCTGGGATCACCCTATAAAATTAATGGATGGGTTTGAGGTAACGCTGGATTGGCCAGATCAAAGTTTAAAACTAGATGCGGCAACTTCCTTTGTTAACTATCCTTATGCAAATAAACATACGTATAAGCTTAGTGAAAATAACTTGCAAATTGAACGCTTTCAATTTGTCCCTGATGGCAAGGAGGGGATTCTCATTCAATATAAATTGAAAAGCCTAAAAGACAAAACACAAAACTTTGACTTTATATTCAGCGGATTTTCCGATTTAAGACCTGTTTGGCTAGGAGAGCGAACAGGGATGATAGATAGTGCAGACGAGGCAGAATTTCTAATAAATTCTAATGCATGGCTTATAAAAGACAGCAAAAATCCATGGTATGTCATTTTTGGCACACATATGCGACCATCTGAATACAGTTTTGAAAAAAGTATTCATCAGGGTCTGGGGATATCAGGTAATTTGACTTATAAGATTTCCCTTCAACCAAACGAAATCAAAATAATAAATTTTACCATAGCTGGTTCTTATAATTCCAAAAAACAAGCATTGGCTACCTATGATTCCATTCAAAATAAATGTGCTGATTACCTTATAACTAAAAAACAACGGTATAGTCAACTTGCAGAACAATCCAAGCTGACAATTCCGAATAAGGAGTTGCAAAAGGCATTTGAATGGCTAAAATACAATTGTGATTGGTTAATTAGAGATGTTCCTGAAATTGGAAGAGGAATTACTGCAGGCATTCCTGATTATCCATGGTGGTTTGGGGTAGATAGTGAATACGCCCTGCAAGGTTATATGGCAATCGGTCAAACAGATATCGTTTATAAAACAATTCATCTCCTGGATAGTGTTTCAAAAGCAGTTAATGGCAATGGTAGAATCCTTCACGAAATGTCTACAAATGGCACCGTTTTTAATCAGGGTAACATAAACGAAACCCCCCAGTTTGCATCATTAATATGGCAGACATATCTATGGAACGGAGATTTACAATTTTTGGAAAAATATTTCCCAACAGTTAAGAAAGGACTAAACTGGTTAATGTCTGAAAATGATTCTAACAATAATCTTTTTCCCGATGGCTTCGGCATGATGGAAATACACGGCCTGAATAGTGAAATGATAGATGTAGCCGTTTATACTCAAAAAGCTTTTGCTGATGCTTCTAAAATGGCAAAGGAACTGCGAGAGGATTCATTAGCCTCAGATTATGGAAAGATAGCTCGCACTTTAAAAGACAAAATTAATATAGACTTTTGGGCTGAAGAATTTAACTCCTATGCAGACTTTATTGGTACAGATAAACAGGCCTTGCATTTAATAGACGATGCTATAATTAGAGCAGATACCCTAAATAAGCCGTGGGCGATTGAAGAATTGGAAGAGACTAAAAAATCTATCCTTGGTAATCCTTCTAAGGAACTCAGGCCATTTGTTCTTCATCATAACTGGGTAGTAAATACTCCAATGGAAATGAAAATTGCAGAGAATGAGAAAGCAATTAAAGCGCTGAAAACATCTGAGAAATTTGTAAATCCTTTTGGTGTTTTTGTGACAGGTATAGATAGAGATGCCTCTGCAGGTTCTGATGACGGTTCCTTTAAAGGAAGTAAAATCTTTTCATATACTGGTGCTGTAATGACCCTACCTACAGGTGTTCAGGCCATTGCAGAAAATAACTATGGCAGGCCCGATAAGGCCTTGAATTATCTTAAAAGGATGACCCGCACCTTTAGTTATGCCCTTCCTGGTAGTATTTATGAAGTTTCCCCTGATTATGGAATGATTACACAAGCCTGGAATATCTATAGTTTTGCAATTCCTATAATTCATCAATTTTTCGGAATCCGACCCATAGCATCAGAAAAAAAAGTTCAGATTATGCCTCAAATGCCCGAAGAATGGAATTCAGCAACTTTAGAAAATGTGATTATTGCAGAAAACAAAATTTCGGTTTTCTTTGAGAAAAAAGATAAAATAACCACAGTAAGAGTAACTCAATCCAAAAATGATTGGACTTTGGAAATAGTGCTTCCAAAAATAGAAAATGTTAATTATGAAATAGTAAAGGGTAATGCAGAAATAATCACAACTGAAAATCAAATATTCTATATTTCCCAGGACCCGATCATTGAAGTTAAAACAGCCTCTAAGCAATAGAAGTTAAAATTGGGATTTATGCATAGCTTCTTAATAAAACTGTTATCATTCTCCTCAAAATGAATTATTCTGAAAAAACTTATACGATAAATGAAGCCAAAAAAAAGGCAGAAAGGTATTGCGCTTATCAGGAGCGTTGCCATTTGGAGGTAATAACAAAATTAAGGACAATGCGAATGATTCCGGAAGCAATAGATCTAATAACCACTCATTTAATTCAAAATGATTTTTTGAATGAAGAACGATTTTCAAGGAGTTATGCCAGAGGAAAATTTAACATCAAAAATTGGGGCAAACGAAAAATTGTCTCAGAATTGCAACGACGAAACATATCAAAATTCAACATAAAACTGGCTATGGAAGAGATAGATGAAGAAGATTATTTAGAAAAATTAGATTTGATAGCCAGAAAAAGATTAATTCAAATTAAAGAAGGGAAATTGCAAAAACGGAGAAAAAAATTGGCAGACTATTTATTATATCGCGGCTGGGAAACAAATTTGGTCTATTCAAAAATTTCTGAACTTATCTCTTAAAATATTAAAAAAAATTATTGTTCCTAAAACAAAACACTTGTATTTAGGACAGTATTTCGTAACTTTGCCGCTTAAATTTAAAGATATGAAGCCAAAAGTCACTACAGAGTTTCATCACGGTAAGGCAAGAATATTCAAAAATCCATTTTTGGAAAGTCTTACCAAAACCAATCCAATTCAAAATATCATTGTTTATGGAATTGCCATTATAGCAATGATTTCCTTGGCATATATAAAAATAGGTTTATCTCCTATGGAGATTATCGGGCTTTTTATCGCTGGTGTGTTCGTTTGGACATTTGCGGAATATATGTTACATCGCTTTGTTTTCCATTGGGTTACTGAAGCAAAATGGTCTCAGCGTTTTCATTTTATCATGCATGGTTCACATCATCATTATCCCAGAGATGAAGAACGATTGTTAATGCCTCCTGTTCCGGGATTAATAATGGCAAGCGTATTATTCCTTCTCTTTTATTGTATTTTCTGGGTACTTGGAATATCTCAACTATCCTTTGGCTTCTTCCCGGGATTCTTTTCTGGATATCTAATGTATTCCTTTGTTCACAGGGCCACACATGTTATGCGACCTCCAAAGAGATTCAAGAATATATGGCAGCATCATAGCCTTCACCATTACAGATATCCTGATAAAGCTTTCGGTGTTTCAAACACCCTCTGGGATAAAGTCTTTGGAACTATGCCTCCTGCTAAGGTAAAAGGCAAAAAAGAAGAATTGGCATAGCCTAAAGTTCTATTTAATTGCCTTCATTCTTTCAAAAGGTTTTGTTCTATCAAATAAGTATCGATAGGTGGTATGTATTTTACAAATCTCACCCCCTACCTGCTTCACTACGATAATCATTTTTCTATTAAAATCACCAATTCCATTAATTTCAATAACTTCATATTGGTTGGATAGGCTTTTTGCCATATTATGAAATGCATGAATTATTCCGCCATCCAGTCCTTTACCCTGATGCTCCGGTACAACCCCAAATACAAATCCCAACATTTTTTTATTTCTTTTTCGCCATCTATGCCACACAAATTTTAATTTCCCCATAAGATCTAACTTCCCGTTGACATATTTGAACCATTGATTCACTTCCGGAATATTTATGTAGAAGGCTACCGGTTCTCCCTTATAATAGGCAAACCATATTATTTTTTCGTCAATAATTGGTTTCAATTTTTTCATAAGTAAATGCCCTTGTTCCCTGGAAATAGCAGAGACTCCTTCATGATTGACCCATGCTTTGTTATACATATCTATTATACTATCTGCATGTTCTTCAAACTTTTCCATTTTGAAATGATCAAATGAATAGTCCTGATTGCTATTTACAATTGAGGCCTTTCGCTCTAATCTGGGATTCACATCTTCCGATATTATTTTTAAGAAGGTATAGTGCTCAAAATATGTCTGAAAGCCATAGTTTTCAAACAGTGCCTTATAATAAGGAAAGTTGTAATTGCATTGATAATTGGGTTCCAGTTCATGTCCTTTGGTTAGGAGCCCCCACCATTTGTCTCTTGCTCCAAAATTTATTGGCCCATCCATAAACTCAACTCCCCCGTCCAATAACCACTTTTTACCTATATCGAATAATGAATTAGCAGCATTTTGATCATTAATACATTCAAAAAATCCTATCCCTCCAAAAGTTTGGGTTTCGCCTTTTGCAGAAGTTTTTCTCAAAATAAATGCTGCAATACGACCAATAATTTTATTGTCTTTTAATAAAAGCCATCGGATACAATTACCGCGTTCAAAGTTTTTATTGACTTCAGGATCAAAAATATCTGCAATATCCTTATCAAGAGGTCTTATATATTGTTTTTGATTTTTGTAAAGATCAACTGGGAACAAAACGAATCTTTTACAATCGGGATGGGACTTTACTTCGACAAGATGCATTAAATACAATTAAAGTATTGTAAACATAATCATAAATTGAAAGAAAAGATAAAGTGGTGATTAATTTTTATTTTGAAATCACTCTGAATATGAAATTAGGAGAATATCCTATTCGTCCTTTTTATTGCCTGATCATTTTTCCAGTCAATCCATTGCTGTCCTTTTATTCTTCGCATAAGATTATCAAAATGTCTCATTACAAAGACATTGTATACCGCTTTTCCAAAATTTTTAGAGTTACGGGCAATCCCGCGTAAACTCATTGAAAACCCGGGCGTTATATATTTCATATAATGCCAAAAACCTTCCGGTATATAAAGGACTTCACCATGGTTCAATTGCGTCCTAAATCCTTTAGCCAATTCTAAAGCAGGCCATTCGTGCAAATTTGGGTCAGAAAAATCTATACTTTCGTGCGTAATTAGTGAATGAGGTACTTTATAGAGAAATTTATTTTGAGTTTGGGGAAAAAGGATACATTCCTTTTTACCTTCAAAATGAAAATGGAAAATATTGGCAAGATCAATATCATAATGCATAAAAGTATGCGAATCCATTCCTCCAAAAAATAACATGGGAAGTCCCTTCATTAATCGCAATCCAAAATCTGGATAGGAGAAATCATTTTCAAGTTCTGGCACTTCCTTGATTAAATTCCATAAAAATATTCTATATTTTGTTGGTTGCTGTCTTAGAAGATCTATATAGTCTGCCATCTTCATTTTGGCATGAGGCTCATTAAATCCATCCCTATAATCAACAGGTCTGTCATCGTATAGAGGCACTGTTATATCACCTGCGACCCGTTTCATATAATCAAAATCCCATTTAGAATAGGCCGGCCAATCTGTTATGAATTTTTCAATTACAACAGGTTTTTGAGGCTTGTAATAGTTATTTATAAAGTCCTCCCTGCTAATAGTTTTTACTCTTGGTATATCCTCTAATTGCAAAATCTCAGATGTAAATTGAATTTTAAAGTTAAAAAAAGTTGATAAAGGCTATTTTTGTTTAACGTTTTCTAGGACCGTCCATTATGTTTGGATTTAACCTTTGCAAGCTCGTTACGCTCTATCTTATGTTCCGGTCGTGACCATTTTGGTTTTTCTCCAATTGGTTGCAATTTAGATTCATTTGCTTCCACGGTCTTTGGCTGCGGTGCCTTAACAAAAGGTTTTTGGGGAATAAGACCTAATTGCTTAAACATATCCAAATCTTCATTTACATCAGGATTTGGTGTTGTCAATAACTTATCACCTGCAAAAATCGAGTTGGCTCCTGCAAAAAAGCACATTGCCTGTCCTTCCCTGGTCATTTCCGTTCTCCCGGCGGATAATCTTACCTGGGTTTTAGGCATAACAATTCGGGTTGTAGCAACCATCCTTATCATATCCCAAATGGAAATAGGGTCAATGTCCTCCATTGGGGTGCCTTCTACGGCTACAAGTGCATTAATAGGCACAGATTCCGGCTGAGGATTTAATGTAGATAACGCCACCAACATTCCTGCTCTGTCTTCCAGCCTTTCGCCCATCCCTATAATACCGCCACTGCAAACGGTTACGTTGCTTTTCCTGACATTTTCAATGGTCTTTAATCTATCATCAAAAGCCCTTGTTGAAATTACATCCTTATAATAATCTTCGGACGTGTCTAAGTTGTGATTGTAAGCATAAAGACCTGCTTCTGCCAAACGTCTTGCCTGGTTTTCAGTTAACATTCCTAAGGTACAACAAACCTCCATCTCCAGTTTATTGATTGTTCTTACCATCTCTAAAACCTGTTCAAACTCCTGTCCATCCTTTACATTACGCCATGCAGCTCCCATGCAAACCCTTGAACTCCCCGATTCTTTTGCGCGCAATGCTTGTGCCTTTACCTGACGTACAGTCATCAAGTCATTGTTTTCAATATCTGTGTGATAACGTGCTGCCTGGGGGCAATAACCACAATCTTCAGGACAACCACCGGTCTTAATAGATAGTAAAGTAGATACCTGAACGGTATTCGGATCATGAAACTTGCGATGTACAGTGGCTGCTTCGTATAATAATTCCATCAAGGGCTTATTATATATTTCAAGAATTTCCTGTTTTGTCCAGTTATGTCTTTCTACAGCCATATATAAGAATTTTATTTAAACATCAAAAATAATCTTTAATCCGTAAAAAATTCGATAAATCAAATCTTAATTACGATGATTTTTGTTTGTTAGTTTTTAGTATTTTTTAATAAAATACTAACTGCGTTTCCGCCGAAACCTACTGCATTTATAAGCACTCTGTTTATTTTTTGCGGTGGATTAAATTTCATAAAAGGTACTCCTATAAATCGTTGATGTTGCAACATTAAAACTGCCAGTTCTAAACTTAGGATTCCGGATGCACCAAAAGTATGTCCTACTTTCCATTTATTTGTAGTAAGTGCAGGTGTGGAATTACCAAAAATCTGTTGAACTGCAGTAAATTCAGCATTATCACCTTTAATGGTACCCGGCGCATGCATCACAATAATATCTACTTCTTTAGGGTTTAGTTTATCAAGTGCCATAAGCATTGAATCCTGTAGACATCGGGCGTCTGCTGAAAGAGAAATATTATGTTCCAATGGTTCTGTGGCATATCCAATTCCTTCAATGATAGCCAGGGGCCGTTTCCCAATTCCATATTCCAAACAAGCAACACCTGCACCCTCTCCAAGTACCATAGAATTCTGACCTTTACTAAGGTCAAGAGCCCTACAGGGATAATCGCTTTTATCCTCTTTGGCATATATTTTAAGAGCTCTCATTTGGGCAATAGTAAAAGAAGTCAATGGCGCTTCACTGCCGCCTACTAGAAACTTTTCGGCCATTCCACTTCTAATCCACGCCACTCCATTTAAAATGGCGTGAAGAGCCGAAGAACAGGTTATAGAGTGTGAAATATTGGGGCCCTTTGTTTTGAGGTCATGGGCTATCCAGGAAGAAATATTACCCAGGGTGGTTGTCGGGGAGGTCAATACGGCGGTAGTACCATTTTGCAAAAACTCCTTGTGATATTTTTCAAAAAGTCCGGTTGCTCCTCGGGAAGAACCAATATTAATTCCAAAATTATCATTTTCTTCCCAGCCTGCATTTGCTACAGCTCTCCTGGCAGTAAAAATACCATAAAGGACACTATCATCCAGGTTTTGATACTTGGAATTGCTACTTCTAAGCACCTTTATTTCTAATTTTTCTGATTCAGATAATGATGATACCCATGCAGTCTTACCTTCAAAAGTTACTTCTTTTAAGAGGTGATTTGAATGTTTATAATTGGTCCAAATATCCTCTGTATTAATTCCTAAAGAGGAGATGGAAGCAATTGATGTAATCGTAATAGGTTGAGTCAAGGAATGAGTATTTAAAGTAAAAATAAAAGTTCTTACCTTGAAAGTGTAAAAACAATATAAAAAACAATGAACAATGAATTGATACCTCAGCCGAGTTGGTGGAAAAGAAATTGGCCATGGGTTGTGCCTGTTGGCGGATGTATGACTATTCTTATTCTTATAGGGGTTACTATTGCTTCTATATTTTTTGGTGTTACTTCAATTATGGATGATTCTATTCCCATGGAATATGCCATTGAAAAAATTAATGCAGACCCTGAAATAATTGAACTAATGGGTTCTCCTATTGAAAAAAATGGCATGATTCAAGGTAAATTTAATTTAAATAATGATGAAAAAAGTGCCAATATGAAAGTACCTATTTCCGGCCCCAAGGAAAGTGGCACTTTGTTCATTAAAGCCACCGCTAAAGGTGATAAGTGGACTTATCAGGAAATAAGGGTTGTTATCCAGGATAATGAAGAAGTAGATCTTATGAGTGATGACTGGGACTAGAATCTATGGTAAATCCTATATTACTGTATCTAGTGCAAGCTCAATTGTATCATAAATCTGTTTTAACTGGGTATCGGTAATAATATAGGGAGCCAAAATATAGATAGTATTCCCCAATGGACGTAAAAACAGACCATGCTTCATAAAAAAGTTAAACAGCCGGTCACGTAAACTACCGTAACGTTCCATTTTAATATTCAAGTCCAGTGCAAAGATGATTCCACACTGACGAATTTCAGCCACCTTCGGATGTTCCTTAATTTTCAATCCAAACTCCTGATGAGATTCAATGACTCGTTGGATATCCTTTTGAATTTGTTCAGATTGCAGTAATTCAATGCCAGCCAGGGCCGCTACACAAGCCAATGGATTTGCCGTATAAGTATGGCCATGGAAAAGGCCTTTAGAAATATCTGTGCTGTAAAATGCGTCATAGACCTGCTGAGTGCATGAAGTTACACCCATAGGCATTAAACCGACAGTAAGTGCTTTAGAAAGGCATATGATATCGGGCTTAACAGGGATATGATCTGAGGCAAAATACTTCCCTGTCTTACCAAATCCGGTCATAACCTCATCTGCAATTAGTAGGACCTCATGTTTTTTGAGCAAGTCAAGAATCATATTCAAACCTTCTGCATAATGCATCTTCATAGCCGCTGCTCCCTGTACCAAAGGTTCATAGATAAATCCCGCTATATCGTTTTGCTTAAGTCTTTCAGTAAGTCGAAATAAAATATCTCCTATATTCTTTTTTGTCGGGGTCGGAATACGTTCTACTTCAATGAAATAATCTTCAAAGGGCCCATTATAAACTGAAAGTCCTGAAACAGACATGGCCCCGAACGTATCCCCGTGAAAGCCCTCTTCAAATGCGAGAAGTACTTTTCGTTTATTACCCTGATTAAAATGATATTGTAAAGCCATTTTAATTCCTACCTCCGTAGCCGTCGAGCCATTGTCAGAAAAGAATATTTTCTGTTGATTAGAGGGTAATATTTTTATTAATTCTTCCGATAGTCTTACGGCAGGTTCATGGGTAAAACCGCTAAATACTACCTGATCCAGTACCGCCATTTGCTTTTGTACCTTTTCTAAAATATATTCATTACAATGTCCGAACATTGAAGTATACCAGGAAGCAATACCATCAATGTATTCACCGCCATGTTCATCGTACAGAAAAACCCCTTTAGCCTTCACTATACCAAGCATATCAGAATTAATCTTATGCTGCGTAAGGGGGTGCCACAAATGTTTTTTATCTCTTTCCGTTAGATTTTTCAATATTTCAGAATATAATTGTTAGTTTCAAATCCAAAACTTGGATTAGACCTGATCTTAATGGCGCTCAAAGTGTTTGCAGTATTGGATAGAATTTTGCAGCATATTGTTTAATAAGGGGTTTACCGAAATTAGTTTCCTCCTCAATCCTGCCTATTACTTTTACCCCTGTCTTCCGTATTATAATGTCTTCCGTGCTTGGATGTTCATTACCACTGAATATAACAGCCACATTAAACCCTTTTTGCTTTAAACTTTCAATGGTTAACAAAGAATGGTTAATACTTCCTAAATAATGCCTCGAAACTACTATTACCAGATAATTAGCTTTAATGATATCTAAAATGGTCTCCTTTTCGTTTAAAGGCACCAGTAAACCTCCTGCTCCTTCAATTACAAGATGATTTGTAGTTTGTGGTTCTATAATTTGGTTTGTATCAATTTTGAGATTATCTATTTCTGCAGCCGCATGAGGGCTCATAGGAGTTTTTAATTCGTAGCTACTCTTGTGAATTTTAGTTTTTTCATTAGAGATAAGTTCAGCGAGTTTATGACTATCTGTATTCGTCAAATCTCCTGCTTGTACAGGTTTCCAGTAATCGGCATTTAGAGACTCGGTCACAATAGCCGCAGCAATGGTTTTCCCAACATCTGTAGATATTCCGGTTATAAAAATTCGTTTCATTCAGCGCTGTGGTTGGGTAATCATATTACATTTCAGACATTTGTATTTCTTCTTTTCTAAAAATGGAAATAGCTTATTAATTATGCCCTTTCTGCTATAGTATACTTCAGATCTTTGTGCTCTACAATTTGGGCAGGTAATAAGATTCCCATGGTTGTCCATAGCATAACTTCTTATTTCGTTATATATATTTATTGCTTTGTCTTTATCTTTTGAATGGACCTGTAACTTAACCCCTCCAATAGCCTGACTTATCAAAGGATCTGTATTTATAGTGTTTTCGTCCTTTAAAAAGACCAGAATACCTTCAGACTCAAGTTTCCCCTTAATAATTTGTACATCAGCAGCATACTCAAATGCTCCAAGCGTATAAAATTCCTGATTCATATCTTTTTAATTGCAATTGCCAAGTGTTGTAATATAATGCAAATATCCTCTTTTGAATTAAAGCTGTGCAAACAAAAACGTAAACGTTCCTCTCCTTTAGGTACGGTAGGAGATAAAATAGGTCTAACGTCAAAAGAATTATCTTGAATTATTTGCGCTATTTTCTTTACTTCCTTATTGCCTTTAATAATACAGGAATGAATGGCCGAAGAACTGGGAATAAAAAAAGATGAAATACCCAAACGCTCCTTTTCCTGATTAAACAATCCTATATTTTCATGAAGCAATTCTCTTTCTTTAAGTCCTGCAGGGCTTGTCATAAACTCATATGCCGCTATAATGGTTGCTACAGTGTGAGGCGGCAACCCGGTAGTATAGATAAAGCTTCTTGCAAAATTTATCAAGTATTTATTCAGGTCTGCACTTCCCAAAATAGCTGCACCATGGCATCCCAGGGCCTTGCCAAAAGTGATAATCCTGGCAAAAATATTTTCCTGCAGTTCCATTTCCTGAACCATGCCGCAGCCATATGAACCAAATAAGCCGATTGAATGCGCTTCATCAATAATCAAGTGACATTTGTATTTCCTGCATAATACGGACAAAGCTTTCAGGTCTGGCGAATCTCCATCCATTGAAAAAACAGATTCAGTAACTATATATATTTCCCTTTGGTTATTAGTGTTTTTTTCTTGTCCTAGCAGGATGTGCGATAATAAGTCTTTAAGATCGTTATGCTTAAACTTATAGTTCCGGGCATTACTCATTTTAATGCCATCTCTAATACTGGCATGAATAAACTCGTCGTATAATATTATATCATCTCTTTGAGGAACTGACGAAAAAAGTCCAATATTTGCATCATATCCGGAATTAAAAATCAAGGCCGAATCTGCTTGGTGTAAATTCCTAAGAAATTCTTCCGCATCACTAAATAAAATGCCGTTTCCCGTAAGCAACCTTGAACCTGTAGCACCATTGTTAGCAATCCCTTTTTCAGAAAGAATGCTAATGGCCTTTTCAAAAACGGTATTGTTCTGTCCAATACCCAAGTAATCATTGGATGAAAAATCAATTCCCCGAATATCTTCTGGTAAAGCTCTTAGGGTATTTATTTCCTCCCGCTCTACTAATTTCTTTTGTAATTTTTCAGGTAAGTGACCCATATCACAAATGTAATATATCCTATTTTTAAATAGTATATTGAATCTTAGAAACTCCAAACAATGACAATTCAAATTGGCCGGGTGCAGAGCAGATTGGAAATGGAACAAATTCTCTCTTTGCAGAGAGAAAATAGTCCAAACGTATTATCTATGCAAGAAATGGAACAGCAAGGTTATGTAACCGTTACTCATACCCTGGACTTATTGGAGCGTATGAATAAGGTATGCCCGCATATTATTGCTAAGGAAAATGATAAAGTTATTGGATATGCCTTGTGTATGCATCCTAAATTTGGCAATGAAATAGATATACTAAAACCTATGTTTAAAGAAATTAATTCTGTCTTGCCCCCAGGTGAAAAATACTTGGTAATGGGACAGGTTTGTATTCAAAAAGAATTTCGAAAAATGGGCATATTTCAAAACCTTTACAAGAAAATGCAAGTTGTCAACAAGACAAATTACAATTGCATTATTACTGAAGTAGATGCATTAAATAAACGTTCGCTTAACGCACACTTTGCGGTTGGTTTCATCGAACTTAAAACTTATAACTCCTATGGAAGGAAATGGCATTTATTAGCCTTGAAATAAAAAAGCCATACAAGTTGTATGGTTTTTTTATAAATTTTCAGAATACTTTAATCTGCAAGAACTATTAATTTGTTATCATTTAATTCTATTGTGCCGCTATTAATATGGAGAATGGTTTTACCATTTGAATCTTTGGTAAACTTATCTTCATATTCTTCCTCAATCTGAATATCTCCCTGAATCTTAACCTCACCTTCTTGAAGTATTGAAACTATTGGTGCATGGTTGGTAAGCATCTGAAATTCCCCATTAACTCCGGGTACAGTCACAGAAATAACTTCTCCTGCAAATAATACAGCTTCAGGGGATACAATTTCTAGGTACATAGTTCAAATATTATTATTAAACTTCGGCCACCATTTTTTCTCCTGCTTCAATCGCCTCTTCAATAGTTCCTTTAAGGTTAAAGGCAGATTCGGGTAAATGATCTAATTCCCCATCCATAATCATATTAAAACCTTTTATAGTCTCCTTAATATCAACCAGAACACCGGGTATACCAGTAAATTGTTCAGCTACGTGGAAGGGTTGTGACAAAAATCGTTGTACCCGTCTGGCCCTGCCAACTGCCAATTTATCTTCTTCTGAGAGTTCTTCCATTCCAAGAATAGCGATAATATCTTGTAATTCCTTGTAGTGCTGCAGTAGCTCTTTAACCCTTTGAGCACAGGCATAATGATCATTTCCCAATATCTCTCGGGTAAGAATTCTGGAAGTTGAATCCAGAGGATCAACAGCCGGATAAATACCAAGTTCCGCAATTTTCCTCGACAAAACAGTAGTAGCATCCAAGTGAGCAAAAGTAGTTGCAGGCGCCGGGTCTGTTAAGTCATCCGCCGGAACATAAACCGCTTGTACTGAGGTAATAGAACCTCTTTTTGTTGATGTAATTCGTTCCTGCATTGTTCCCATTTCTGTAGCCAAAGTGGGTTGGTAACCTACCGCTGAAGGCATCCTGCCCAAAAGTGCAGACACTTCTGAACCTGCTTGTGTAAAACGGAAAATATTATCAACAAAAAATAGTACATCTTTACCTTGTCCGTCTCCTGCTCCATCCCTAAAATATTCTGCAATCGTAAGTCCTGATAGTGCTACCCTTGCACGAGCTCCGGGAGGTTCATTCATCTGCCCAAAAACAAAAGTCGCTTTAGATTCTTTCATAACCTTCTTATCAACCTTAGATAAGTCCCATCCGCCTTCTTCCATAGAATGCAAAAAGTCATCCCCATATTTTATAATTCCGGATTCCAACATCTCACGTAACAAGTCATTTCCTTCTCTGGTTCGCTCACCAACTCCAGCGAATACTGAAAGTCCACCATGGCCCTTAGCTATATTATTTATCAATTCCTGAATCAATACGGTTTTACCAACACCGGCACCACCGAACAGTCCAACTTTACCTCCTTTAGCATAGGGTTCAATAAGGTCTATGACTTTAATTCCAGTAAATAAAACTTCTGTTGTAGTAGTTAAATCTTCAAACTTCGGAGCTTCCCTATGTATTGGAAGTCCATTTTTACCAGCCTTTGGTAAATCTCCCAGCCCATCAATGGCATCACCAATTACGTTAAACAATCGTCCGTAAATATCATCCCCTACAGGCATTTGAATAGCGTTACCTGTAGATAAAACCTCAGTACCCCTGCTCAAACCATCTGTAGAGTCCATAGATATAGACCTAATTGTATTTTCACCAGTATGTGATTGTACTTCTAATACCAAGAGAGAACCATCTTTCATTGTAATCTCCAGGGAATCATAAATTCTTGGCAGTTCCGCGCCAGATGGAAATTCAACGTCAATAACCGGTCCAATTATCTGAGATACTCTACCTGTAACTTTAGCCATTATGCAAGTATTTATATTTAAAAGTTATACTAATTTAAAAACAACTTAAGAAAAAGTATAAATTGATTGTTTTTTCAGGCTGCAAAGATATGTTTTTCCTTTTTAAATAAGAATGTAATGCTTTGATTTTTTGATATAAAAAAAGCACCTACTTACAGGTGCTTTTCTATTGTCTTGTGATTTTTTACTGCAACGTAGGTGAGTAATTTGTAGGATAATTCCCTATATCTAAAAGATTCCCCGAAGCTTCAAAATTTGAACCATAGGTGGCATCTATGGCTTTCATAAAATCATTAGCGATTAAAGCATAGCCTCTGGCTGTTGGATGCACACCATCCAATGAAAATGCTCCACCTGTTACCAAATTGGAGGTTAAGGTAAAATTGCCACTGGTAATACCGCCATTTGACAATTGGGCATATAAGGTATTAGCATCCACTAAAGCAAGGCCCGCTGCACTTGCCGTACCTACAATGGCAGCGTTAAAATTCATGATGGCCTCAGAGATCTCTTCTTGTTCACTGGGAATAAGCACCCATTTATCAGCTAAAGGTATGGCTACACCATTCACTGAAAGAGGATTTTGAGGATCTGCCAGAGTACCGATGAAATTCGAGGCAAGCAAAACGATCAAATCTTCAGACGTGGCCTGCCTAATTTTAGGTAACCCGTCAAATGCAGGATTAATGGCTCCCAAATCTGTTAAGCTTTCATCTTCGATGACCACCGCATTGGTTTCACTTGCCTCAAAGCTTATGATTCTGGCAGCTGCTTCTTCCGGTGTAAAGAGCCCTGTTCCTTCTAAAGCAGCCAACGCTGCCTGAATACCCCCATTATATGGTATATATGCCTGATTCACCGCCGCCGCAGTCCCGGCATCCAAGGGTACCGGATTATAAGGCACGGTAGTAAAATGAGGTATGTCAGTCACATCAGGAATATTAGCAACTACACCTCCGGCACCTGAAGCTGTAAGAGTAGCTATCAAAGCCCCATAACTCGCATTAAAACCAACTCCTGGAGGCCCGTCAACAGGGGTTATTGGATCTGTTCCGTCTCCTCCGGAGAGCGCAAATCCTAAGACATCATTGTTACCAATCCATAATGAAAAGAATGATGGTGCCTGGCCTACTGCCAATTCCAAAACACTGGCATCAGGGGTTGACCCTGTCATTCTAATAAAATAAGGATTGGCAAGTCCTAAGGAAAGATTTCCCAAATTACCGTAGCCCGGTGCCAGGAGATGAAAGCTTTTTGCTCCGGGAACACCTAAATTATTAAAAGGGCCCGTCGGATTATTGAGGGCGATATCTGTTGTTACCGTTACAGGACCAATCACCGATTCCAAAGGTACTGGGCCAGCCCCCCCAAAAACCAGTCTGGGATCAAACCCCGGAAGCCGATTGCCTGCTAAGGCCAATCCACCAAAATTGTCATTGGTCAAAGGCTGAGTAAAACTTCCTCCGCCTACAAGTTCAAATTGTTGTGATAAAATGTTAGGCAATGAATTATTTTGACCTGCGATAAATAAAGCCCCATCCGTAAAACCTGCCATCAAAGAATTGCCCAAAGAAACAAAGTTCGAAAAATCAGCAGATCCCGGGGTGGCAACTGGCAACTCAACTTCATCCTCGCTCATTTCAAAATCTTCCACATCATTACAAGCCCCTATTCCTAGAAGGCATGCCAATAACCAGATATATTTTATTTTCATATTCATCATATTACAAAGTATTAATTGCCCAAGAAACATAATATATGGAGCCAATAAAGCCAGTCCCGAAAGCAGTAAAGTATTCATTTCCAAGAATATTGGTGCCTCCCGCCTTGAATGTTGATTTTATTCCCGGAACCCTATAATTAATCTGTACATCAAGGGTGTGGAACTCAGGAACAACCCCATTACCAAAAGTTGCTTCCCAGAAATAATCATCACTAAATCTATAAGCAATATTAAATCCGAAATTTTCAAAAAGTTCCTCGTTGCCAATGGACGCTTTAAATTTATTTTCCGGGGTGTTGAAACTTGTCATAAAATCAGGATTGGCCTCCTGATCAAAATCCTGCTTTGTAAAAGTATAGCTTCCACCCAGATCAAAATTCCCAAATACTTTTGCCGATAATCCCAGGGATGCCCCATAGGATTTTACATTCACATCAGAATTTGTATAGGCATTGTAGACCTTAAAATCATCATTAATAATGGCTGCTACTGAGAGTGAACCGTCTCCAACAGTCCCGTATAAGGGCGCTATGACTGCTTCTTGAGAAATGAAATTCTTATAGTTGTTATGATAGGCACTAAAGTCTATAATTAGCTTGTTTATTTTTCCCCTATATCCTATTTCAAAGGAGGTTACCTGTTCCGGCTTTACAAGACTAGGATTGGCGACTCTTAAATCACCAGGGTCCCCGGTTTGCCCTAGTGTTTCTACAGAATTTTGAGAATAAGAATTAGTATAGGCGGCGGCTCCCGTTTGGGTAATCATTGCTGGCTGTCCTAAATCTTGTCCACCGCCACTTACATCGTAGGTTCTTACGTATCTATCCAGGTTGTCCGGGGCAGAACCCACCAAAATGGCTCTTCCTGCGTCTAGGCCTATGAACAAATCCTGGGTAGTAGGGTTTCTAAATCCAGTTTGGAAGGAGGCCCGTACATTATGCTTCCTATTAATAGTAAGTCCTGCGGATAGTCTAGGTGAAAAGAACCCATCAAAAAATTCCGATTTGTCATAGCGAATAGATCCGGTAAGCTTGAGGTTCATTTTAGCATTAAACTCCAAATTCTTCTGTATTTGGGTATAGATTCCATATTCGGAATAATCAATGGGACCATCAAAATCCGTATAAATTGTTCCGAACGAATTTAAACTGTACTTTCTAAAGGAACCTCCTATTTGGATATATGCCCAATCAATTAAATGGCTAAAATTGTAATTTCCATCGGTATGATAGTATTTAGAGGCATCTTTAAATTGCGACCCCGAGGCGAGATCAGGATCCTTAATAACACTGTTAAACGCATTCTGAAATTCTGTTGAACCTGGAAGAAAACGGCCAGATTCTGCTTGTGTCCGGGCCGCATTATGCGCTTGTTCATCCGTGGCACCCCCTAATGTAGCCTGTACGTATGTTCCTGTATATTCACCAAACCATGTCTGGTCATCTTTCCATCTTCTATTAATGTTTATTCCCGTAAAAACCATATCATAAGAATCCCCAGCCTTGTCTGCCACTAAATAGCCTCTCAAATAAAAATTATCGTTTCTAATTTCAAACTTTTGCTGTTGCTGAAAAAACCCATTAATATTATATCTGTTGGTACCCTGGTAAATAGTTGATCCTGTTCCAACTTTACCTACATAGGAGATTTCGAGACTATTTCCCTCTATGGGCCTGTAAAACAAGCCCCAATCTGCTTTTATACTTTCTGCATTATAATTGGTGAGATATTCTTCATTATATCCCGTTCTACTTACTTCTACAGCCGGTACTAAGGCATTAGCTCCTTCCGGGAGCAGACCAAGGCCCTCAAGCGTAACAGCAACACTTTTTATGTCTGAGGAGACTTCATCGCCATATACGTTAATACCATCATAATTCAGATCTGCCCTGGTACGAGTAGGGTCAAACTTATCTACCTCGCTTGTAGCGGCCCAGTCTGTTCCATTGAGATAGCCAAAGTTCACCTTACCCGCAAATTTATCAGAAAACTTATATGCTGCCCTTATACCAAAATCTGTATAACTATTATCACCGGCTGCTATTTGTGAGGTAATTCCCTGTTTAATAGTGGCGCTAATTCCCTGATAATCCCATGGGCTTTTACCGCGCATAAAAAGAATCCCATTAAAAGCATTTGCACCGTATAAAGCTGAAGACGCTCCCGGCAACAATTCAATACTTTGTACATCCGGTTCAATTAAACCAACCAGATTGCCAATAGGAAAATTCAAAGCAGGTGTAGAATTATCCATACCATCTACCAACTGCATAAAACGAGTATTAGCAAAGGTGGCAAAACCACGAGTATTTACTGATTTAAATGTTAAACTGTTGGTGTTTATATCAACCCCTTTTAAATTTTCCAATCCGCCGTAAAAATCAGCTGCGGTGCTATTCTTTATTGCTTCTATGCCTATGCGTTCTACGGTAACCGGGGATTCAAAAATTCGTTCCGGGGTTCTGGAAGCTGAGATCACTACCTCATCTAAAAACGTTTGAGTCTCACCAAGGATAACAGAAACTGTTTGATTGTTTGCTGTAATATCAGCAGTTGCCTCCGAATACCCAATACTCGTTATTCTCAATTGGAAGGGAGGTACTTCAGAGGTTTCCAAAACAAAATTACCATCAAAATCGGAGGTTGTTCCTATCGCTTTCCCAACGATAACAACGTTGGCTCCCGGTACAGGTTCGCCATTTTCACCCGTTACATTTCCATTCACGGTAGTCTGCGAATAGACACCTATGCCCAACAGCAATAGGGAAAAAAGAAAGATTCTTCTCATGTTAATTTTGAGTTAAATTAGTATGTGACCAAGATACAGAATTTTTTAAGTTGAAAATGTAAAAAGCAAAAAAAGTAGGGCTGTTTAGTATTAATTTCGCAATTTAATACTACAAAAACTTATAAATTAATAATTTTAATAAAAAAAGGCGACCATTTTTATGGTCGCCT
>Ga0265303_10000090_pt1 | contig 39711 bp, 19 predicted proteins | sample Helome_2_FD_192494 | JGI IMG/M metagenome (GOLD analysis project Ga0265303, IMG submission 192494) | Marine sediment microbial communities from subtidal zone of North Sea - Hel_20160317 (Illumina Assembly) | ecosystem: Environmental > Aquatic > Marine > Subtidal zone > Sediment ... | reverse complement strand
TTATATATTCCCTTTTTTATTGCTCTAACAGACAATTTGATATAGCGTTTCAGGCCATTTTGTAGTACTTTCCATACAAAATATAATAGATATTACACCTTCCGTTTTATCGATGAAATACATAAGTTGATCGTACACGACAAAAAACATCTCTTTCACAACAAAAAATAAATAAGGAGTATTAATACTTCTAATTTCGTCGTTAAAACAATCATATTGGTGAATCTCTGCCAGAATATTTATAACACTAACAAAAAAGGCAGATAGTCATATTTTCCAAGCCATTGAACTAATGAATATAAAATTAATACAGCTTCTTTTTGCGTTACTATTGCTAACAACTATTGGGGTAAGTGCGCATTGGAATGAGTCTATAAACGAAATTACATCGGCAGATGTAATAACTTATCATAATACAAGCATTGAAGCTATTAGTAATGATGTTAAGACTTCAACACCGAATACTGATGATGATTTTAAGCGAATGGCCAGAGAATACGGCATCCCTACAAGATTAGTCAAAGATTTTTTATCAGCAGAAAACGGATACTACGTTATTGCCGGAGTTTACGGAGATCGAGCTAACGCCAATAAATTTGCTCAAAAATTAAGGCTTAAGCAACTTAATCCTGTTATCATTACACATCCTGTCAGTAACTTAAACTATGTTACCCTGGCCCAGCATGAGAATTGGAAAGAAGCCATTAATTCATGTACTACAGCAATGAATGGGAAATATCAGTCTGAGGTTTGGATTATGAATGTTCAGGGACGTAATTCGGACCATAGTGATAAGAAGTTAGATATTGAAAGCAACGAATTAAAAGAAAACTCACTTAATACATCAAAAGAATTTATAAAGGCAGCAAAGAAAAATAAAATTGCGGCCAGAATAGTTCCCAGGTTCAAGGGTTTAAAGAATGGTTATTATATAGTTGCAGGTGTTTTTGGGGATGTTCATAATGTTAAATCATTCCAGGAAAAACTAAGTAAAAAAAATCTGGTTTCCAAAGTAGCAATTCACCCCGAAAGTGAGTTAAAATATGTATATATCAAGGAATTTAAAGACTGGGAAGAGGCAATAAATGCCTGTAAGTCTAATCTAAATGGAAACTATTATGATAAAATGTGGATCATGAATGTCTTTGATCCAAGTGAAGTAGTAACAACAGAAGATTTGGATACCCTGGAGAAGAATAAAAAAACTGTTTCAGAGTTCTCTAATCAAGTCAATCCGGAGTATATTAATCTACTTGCACCGTCCAGAACACATAAAAAAGGGTCTTCTACTTTTACTAATGATAAACTGCTTCAAAAGGCAGATTTATACTTTAGTAAAATGTGGTATTCCCAAGCTGCCGAACTTTACGAGCAGGTACTGGAACTAGATCCAAATAATCAATCTTTTAAAGTAATTGAAAAAGCCGGGGATTCACACTATTATAACACTAATATGGAAAGAGCTTATTACTGGTATGATAAGCTGTATACTAATTATAAAAATGAGATGTCCGCAGAGAATATCTTTAAATATGCCAATTCTTCGAAGGGTACCGGGAAATATGCAAGAGCCAAACGTTTGATGCGATTGTATGATCGGGAAATGAAGAAAGGAAATTCGCGTGCGTTGGAAGATTTATCAAGGGCAACTCCCAATGAAATTGTTTTAGACAATATATTAAATACGGAGGAATCGATTAACATTGCAAATTTGGCAATAAATACCGAATATTCAGATTTCTCTCCAATGTTCTATAATGATGACGAGATGGTATTTTCGTCAGCTATGGATTCTTCTTTCTTTAATACCAGACGGTATAAATGGAACAATCAACCCTATCTCGATTTATATGTCGCTAAAATTAATAAGGAATCACAGGAAGTCAGGGATGCCATTAAATTTTCAAAAAAGATAAATACCAAATACCATGAAGCATCCGTCACATTTTCTCCGGACAATGAAACGATGTACTTCACTAGAAATAATTATGGTAAAAAGTTAAAACGAGATAAAAACGGAAATAATAATTTAAAAATATACATGTCCAAAAAAATAGATGGTGAATGGACTGAAGGGAAAGAACTCCCATTTAATAGCGATGATTTTTCTACGGGCCATCCTGCCCTTAGCCCTGATGGAAAACAACTGTATTTTGTTTCCGATATGCCCGGAAGTATGGGTATGACCGATATTTTTGTAGTTGATGTACTTGGTGACGGTCAATTTTCCGAGCCTAGAAATCTTGGCCCGGAAATTAACACCGAACGAAAGGAGATGTTCCCGTTTATTAACGAAAAGAAACTCTATTTTTCTTCAGATGGACATGTTGGCATAGGCGGGCTGGACATATACGAGGTGGCTTATGATGACGAAGCAGGTTTTCTGGAGGTAAGGAACCTGGGGCAACCCGTAAATAGTAAAAAAGATGACTTCTCATACATTGTAGATGAAAAAACCCAAAAGGGCTTTTTTGCATCAAACAGAAGGGGCGGTAAAGGAGATGATGATATTTATTCATTTCAAAGATTAATTCCTGAAGAAGCAAACGAAAACGCAATTGCAGGGGTTGTAACTGAATTAGTAACCGGAGAAGTAATGCCTGAAGCATTGGTAATACTCTTAGATGAAAATAATATTAAGCTAAAAGAAGTAGTTACCGGTGAAGATGGAAGCTTTGTGTTCGAGGATCTCGATAGCTCTACAAAATATATCTTAAAGACAGTTAAAGGCACTTATTTAATTGATGAGCAATCTGTACTTACTAAGGAAAATGAGTTAGTGCATGCCGATGTATCCATGAAAAAACTTAAAGAACTAATTATTCTGGAAGATGGAATCAAAAAGTTAAAAATAGATATGATCTTCTTTGATTTTGACAAGTTTTATATCAGAAAGGATGCTGCCAATGAATTGGATAAACTTGTTGAGGTAATGAATGAGCATAAAACCATGGTTATCAAAATTGAATCTCACACAGATTCCAGGGGTAAAAGAGCTTATAATAAATATCTGTCAGATAAAAGGGCAAAATCCACAAGGGAATATCTGATATCGCAGGGAATTTCTCCAGATCGCATACAAAGCGCTATAGGGTATGGAGAAGAAAGGTTGCTCAACGAATGTGATGGTACGGTTAGGTGCAGTTCGGCCAAGCATCAGCTCAACAGGCGTTCAGAGTTTATAATTGTTAAGATGTAGTGCAAACAGAAATGATTAATGGATAGCGTACTTTTTGTATACGCTCACTCGAGTGCTTAATTACCCCAAATATACCTAAAGGTATCTCTTTAATCCATTGATTTTCACAACCCTGTGTAGCACTTTCACAACAAACCTACTTCTCAAAATACGTATTAAAAGAAAATTTAGTTATAACTATAATCTTAGATCTTAAAAGTCCAGCCTATGAAACATATATTACTTCTTAAAGAAATTTATACTGAAGCCTTCAAAAATCTTGGCCATGTAATAATAAAAAATTATTTCAAAATATTTTCGTGGTTTTGTTTTATCTCTTTTATCATTGTGCTTTATGCATTTTTGTTTAGAGTAGCTACGGGATTTGCTTTCGATTAACACCAAGCAACCTAAATACCAAAGAGCGCCCTTAACCGGGCGCTTTTTTATTTCCTATATATTTTCATGTTCTTTAATAAAGTCCACACTCCTTGCATTTAAACGCCTATTTCATGCCTTTTAAAGATGCCGAAAAGGAAGCCTGTTCTTACGCCAAATATTTATGCTCTTTAACCGATTTATATAACATATTTAATCCATAAAATGATCTTTGTCTTAATTAACTTCAAAAAATACGCTATATGGATAAAATATTACTTTTTAAAGAGCTCTACTTAGAAGCTTTTAGAAATTGGACGAACATTTTTTTAAATAAATATTTTAAAGTATTTTCCTGGTTTTGTTTTGCTTTGCTCCTCATTACCATATATGCTTTTATATTTAGAGTAGCGACCGGTTTTGCATTTGATTAATTATCGGAGTTATAAAATATTAAAAGGCCCTGAAAATATATTTTCAGGGCCTTTTTAAATTAATGCTATTTAAACCTAATTAAACTGTACTGTTCTGAGAATTGCTTCAAGTTCAAACATATAATCTCTTTTGTTGGTTGCAGGAGCAAAAGTAAATCCCTCCAGGATCAATTTTCTGTTATTTGTCTTGTCATTTATAATATAAGTCAAAAAAGGGCCTGCCATAGGATAATTTTGAATTTCCCAGATCCCTCTGGCTTCTGCTGCCTTTTTCCCTGAAATCTCTGCAGGGAAAACATAAGGAGCAAATGCCTTCTCCGTGACCATAAAGGTTGTTTTATTAGGAATATCTGGTCCCGGGATATACTTTTTACCAATAGAATCCCTCATCTTTACAATATCTTTGACAAAAGTGGAATCATTTTCAAAACTGTCCCAGGGCATAGAGTACACAATTATGTTCATAGTTCCTTTGGGAATTTCACGGTCTATCCAAACAAAATTGTCTTCTTCTTTCCCAACCTTATAAATTGAAGGCAGCCTAAGAGAAATATTAAATTTGGATTGCAATATTGTGTCTTTATTAAGAGATCGTAAAAATCTTTTTTGGGCCTCTTTCATTTCTGTACTTTTAAAAGACGCAATAATTTCATCTGCCCCGGCATCCAGATTTTGCATGAGTTCTTCTTCCGTTCTCCCTTTAATTACCCCAACCTTTTGAGGTGTTGCATATAAATCTGTTTTTATATGTGCCAAACCCAGGCTGTCTAAACTAACGTATAAAACGGAACGTCTATGACGTGTCATCCCTGTAAATACCTGAGGGGGCATGTGTTCTATAGAAAATTGAGGTTCGTTCCAGGTAAGCCCTACTATAGGTGCCGCAAAATGTTCCCTTACTTTGTCACCCACCTTTCCTTCCCAAAGCTTATTATCCATGACAACCGCGAGCGAATTGATTGCACCAACCGAAACAGGTTTATATGCTTTTTTATTTTTATCGTTACAAGAAATTAATATAAAAAGAGATAAAAATAGCGTTCCAAAGTATTTCATATAATTCATTTTAGGATGAACAATCGCACAGTTTCAATTTTGTGCCTGGCTGCAGATTGTTACCGCTAATACCGTTCCATTGTCGTAATTTTTCAATGGTAATTCCGGGATATTTTCTGGAGATAGTCCATAATGAATCGCCTTCTTTTACAGTGTGAATTTTAGAGTTGCCTGAAAAACTAACTGCGGGAGTAGATTTTATTGATGGTTTTTTATTTGAAGAAGCCACGGTTACCGGCTTTCTGGGATATATGGTGAGTCGTTGACCAATTCTTAAATTATTACTTCTAAGGCCGTTCCATTGTCTAATTTGGCTAACACCAACACCATAACGTTCAGCTATCCTGCCCAGGTAATCCCCGCTCCTGACTCTATATCGAATTCTGTCATTTGCCGTAACCAATTTGGGTAAGGCGCTTTCTTTACTCTTATTCTCTTTTTCCGCGAATGCATAAATAGCGGCCTCGTTAGCTACAAATTTACCAATCACATCTTTTGGGAGACGTAAGAAATACTCTTTACCTTTTATTTTGGGAATAATATCTAGTTTGTATGAAGGATTAAGCACTTTTAATTCTTCATTACTTACGCCGACCAGCTTTGAAATTTGATCAAAAGTAATAAGCTTTTTGACATGAACCGTATCTGTTTCAAAATAAGCCCGTTCAACCTTATTTAACTTTATTCCATGCTCGCTTGCATACTCAAACAAATACATAGTGGCTAAAAATGCTGGTACGTAACCCGCTGTTTCTCTGGGAAGATTCCTTCTTATATTCCAATAATTCGTATAACCGCCCGATCTTCTAATAGCCTTATTTACATTCCCGGGGCCTGAATTGTAAGCAGCCAAAGCTAAATCCCAGTCCTCAAAGGTTTCATAAAGTTTAGACAGATATTTACATGCCGCTGCAGTTGATTTTATGGGATCGCTGCGCTCATCTACATAACTGCTTACATCCAATCCGTACATTTTACCTGTACTATACATAAACTGCCAAAGACCCGTGGCACCCACTCTTGATTTTGCCCTGGGGTTTAACGCAGACTCTACGATTGCCAGATACTTTATTTCCAATGGAATATTGTAATTATCCAATTCCTGCTCAAACATTGGAAAATAGAACTGGCTTGCTGTAATCATGCGTTCTATAAATTCATGCTTCCGCAACAAAAAGGACTGTATTACTCTTTCCAACGAAGGGTTATATGCAATGTTAAATGGAGTTTTCTGATTAAGTAATTCCAGTCGTTCCTTTAACACTTCAGTATCAATGGTAAGTTGTTTTAAGGTGTCTATATCCAGATTTGAGACATAATTATACATGTCGTCATAAAGGCTTGCATTTTCATAAAGTTCCTTCATCCATAAACTGTCGTATTTAGCAGCCTTAGAATTATCTTCAAGGTTGTAGCCATCACTTGACGTAGTAGATTCAATTGAATTGTCCTTTTCTTTCAAGGTTTCCCCGAATACAGCATTCAGGTTAATTGGTTTTTGGATTATTTCAACCTTTTCTTTAGTCGACTTGTCTAAGGAGGATGTGGCTTGCAAAATAGGAGATGTATCTTGTTTTTGTGCCAGCAAAGGCCCAACAAAAACAAGAAGAAAAATGTAAAGAACTATTTCTTTATTTGCGGTCATAAATCTGATTTTTGGCCGTAGGGTGTAAGCGAAAATCGCATTTTTTTATGAAAAATTAAAATAATGCTTCTTAAACTATTTCTAAAAAACAAAAATACCCGTTTATCGATAACGCCTTTAAGCCTCTAATATTGCCGCAATTCCAGGTAGAGATTTCCCCTCCAGGCTTTCTAACATGGCGCCTCCGCCAGTAGATACATAGCTTACTTTATCTTCGAACCCAAATTGTTTTACAGCAGCTACTGAATCTCCTCCTCCAACTAATGAAAATGCCCCATTTCTAGTCGCTTCGTCAATAAAATTCCCTACGGATATGGTGCCTTTGGCAAAACTCTCCATTTCAAAAACGCCTACTGGACCATTCCACAGTATTGTTCTGGAGGAAAGTATAACTTCTTTAAAGAGCTCTAATGTTTTTGGTCCGGCATCCAATCCCTGCCAGCCATCAGGGATTTCATCAACGGCCACAATTTTAGTGTTTGCATTATTATTAAAGTCATCAGCAGCTATCACATCCACCGGAAGATGAATCTGAACTCCCAATTCTTTAGCTTTCTGAAGTATGGAAAGTGCAAGATCCATTTTATCATCTTCACATATTGAATTTCCTATTTTACCTCCTTGCGCTTTTATAAAGGTATAGGTCATCCCACCTCCTATAATCAAGTGATTTATTTTACTCAGAATATTTTCAATAATGGTGATTTTAGAGGAAACCTTAGCCCCTCCAAGTATTGCTGTAACCGGTTTTTCTCCCGTTGTCATAACCTTTTCTATGGCTTTGATTTCTTTTGCCAACAGGTAGCCAAAACATTTTTTATCAGGAAAAAAACCTGCCACTATCGTCGTAGAGGCATGAGCTCTGTGCGCTGTGCCAAAGGCATCATTAACAAATATATCTCCTAAGTGTCCCAATTGTTCCGCAAAAGACGCGTCACCTTTTTCTTCTTCAGGATAAAATCGAAGATTTTCCAGCAAAAGCACTTCTCCATTTTTCAATTCTGCTGCCGCTCTCTCGGCCTTTTCACCCACACAGTCATCTACAAACTTCACCTGAACACCTAAGACTTCTGAAACTTTATCACAAATATGAGATAAGGATAATGAAGCATTACGTTCTCCTTTAGGTCTCCCAAGATGACTCATAAGAATTGCGCTTCCGCCATCTTCCAGGATTTTAATTATCGTTGGTTTGGCTGCCTCAATTCGGTTTGCATCCGTTACATTAAAGTCACTATCTAATGGAACATTAAAATCTACCCGTACTAAAGCTTTTTTATTTTCAAAATTAAAATCATCTACTGTTTTCATTCGGAATAATTGTTTTTAGAATGGCAAATGTAAAGATTAATACAATTCGGTTAATGGCGGCTCCAATAATTTATTGTTAGATAATCAAATGTCCTATATTTGAAGGTATGTTATTTAAGGATATTCTGGGGCTTTCCCATATTAAAAATCATCTTTGTTCAACTGCTGATTCGGGTCGCATACCACATGCACAATTATTTGTAGGTCCCGAGGGCAGTGGTACTCTTGTAACCGCTCTGGCTTATGCTCAATATTTATTGTGTAAGAATTCAGGTGGTGAGAACATTCCAATAGAAGATTCATGCAACCTGAAATGTACTTCATTATCCCATCCAGATTTACACTTCGCATTTCCCGTATCCAATTCAGAAAAAGTAAAATCCCATGCTGTAAGTAATAATTATCTGCAAGAATGGCGAAAATTTGTAAAAGAACAGCCTTATGGAAATCTTTTTGATTGGTACCAGCTTATTGGTATTGAAAAAAAACAAGGGCAAATTGGAGTTGACGAAGCCTATGATGTTGTAAAAAAACTCTCATTAAAATCCTATGAAGGTGGATATAAAATAATGGTTCTCTGGATGGCTGAAACTATGAATATTACCGCTTCAAATAAGCTGCTAAAATTAATTGAAGAGCCTCCGGATAAGACTGTTTTCATACTTATTGCAGAAGACGAAGAACAGATCCTGCAAACGATACGTTCCAGATGTCAGATATTACACTTTCCGCCATTATCCGAGGATGCTATTTCCGCTGCTTTGATAGAAAAAGGGCTAATGAGAGAAGAAGCTTTAAGAGTTGCCCATGAAGCGAATGGAAATTTTAACAAAGCCATGGACCTTATGAACAAAGATTCTGAAGAATTAATATTTGAAAAGTGGTTTGTACAATGGGTACGCAGTGCATTTAAGGCAAAAGGTAATAAAGCGGCTATTCATGAATTAATTCTATGGAGTGAAGAAGTTGCCAAAACCGGCAGAGAAACACAGAAAAAATTTCTAAAGTATTGTTTGGCCGTAATGAGACAGGCCATGCTGTTGAATTATAATGTCAAAGAATTGGTCTATATGCGCATTCATATTGACGGCTTTCAGCTTGAGAAATTTGCCCCTTTTATCCACGAAAGAAATATAATGGCTATAGTAAATGAATTGGAAGAAGCTATATATCATATTGAGCGCAACGGTAATTCAAAAATTATACTGACGGATTTATCCATAAAACTAACTCGTCTATTGCATAAACGAGCAGCTAAATCACTATAATTTACTCCAAATACTTGATTATAAAATAGTTAAACAAAATATATTATGGAAATCATACTGAATAATGCCGCCGCCATTTTAATCTTACTATTCCTCATAATTACTTTTTTACAAAGTGGGTTTGATAAGATAATTGATTGGAAAGGTAATCTGGGTTGGTTGCAAGGGCATTTTAAGGATACGCCCCTGAAAGACCTGGTTCCTTTACTGCTGGCTACTATACTTCTTACCGAAGTGGCTGCAGGCTCAATATGTGCAATAGGACTTTGGCAACTAATTTATATTGGAGAAGGTACGATTGCGCTTTATGGAGCTATCTTGTCGTGTATAGCCTTACTAATGCTGTTGTTTGGTCAAAGAATTGCTAAAGATTATGATGGGGCAAGAACCATTGCAATCTATTTTATTCCGGCCATTTTCCTTGTTTTTCTACTGCAGCCTTAGATCAAAATTAATACAACAGATTAACCGTTCTTTTGGCTTTAAAGAAATCCTCTTAAAAGAGCTTCAAGTGTAAATAAAGCCTTGATATCATTTCTTATACTGTTCGTTTAGGATTTTTAAAATGTCCTGTGTAAGATCCCTGGTATCAGTTCCATAAAGCACACTACCGCCATCTCCACCGCTTAAGATATAAGTAAAGCCATTACTCTTCCCAAAACCATTGATCTCCTTCTTAACTTTACTTATCAAGCTGTCCATTTCTATTTGACCTTCAGTTTGCATTTGTTGTTCTTCCTGCTGCAATTGTTGGCCCATAAACTGACCTCTTTGTTGCAACAAACCGTACTCTTCCTGGGCCTGGGCCTGGGGCATGCCTTGAGCTTTGGTTTGAAAAGCTTGTGCTTCTACTTGAAATGCCTGAGAAATACTGTCTCTTCTTTTATTTAGTGCTTCTGCTTTAATCTTAAATCTGGCTTCTATATCGATTTTTTCCTGATAACCATCCATCAATTTTACGTTATCGACAAAGCCAATTTTATTTTGCTCACAAGCCGCTGCTACGATTATAAAAATCGCTAAAACTATTTTCTTCATTTGGTTCCTTAATTTAGTTCGGCAAAAATAGTAAAGGTTTTTGAAATGATTTAAGTTTTATTCAATAATTAGCCCGGCTGCTCATAAAAGAGTATAATTCCTGTTTCTTAGCAGATGAATTAAATAATAGAAATTATTTATGTAAATTTAAATATTACATGCGCATTATCTATTATTGCTGAAGTTGTCTGGTCCTTTATAATTGATAAATAACAGTCCACTTAAGGAAAAATATACTGAGTTGAATAATATGCGCTTAAATCGCATTAAAACGCTTTTTCATCCATTTTAAGGACATAAAGAAGAGATGAATACTCTTTTGTCTTCCACGCCAATATATTTGATTTGAGTCCTACTAAAAATGCTCTTAAGAAATTGCCCTTACCGCGTTTATATTTTTCGGAAAGTAACGAGACATAGAAAGAATCGAATATCATGGGCTTTATCCTTAATACCTTCATCCCATTTTTAGCAAAAAGTTTTTTAATAGACAATTGAGAGAAATGCGAAAGATGTCTTGGAACATCATAAGCTGCCCAATATTCTTTATAATATCTAGCATCGTAAGATTGGAAATTTGGGACTGCCAAAATCAAAGTCCCATTCCTGTTTAGAAGGGATCCTATTTTGTTAATCTGCAATTCCAAATCAGGCAAATGCTCAAGAACATGCCACAGAGTGATTACCTGAAAACCTTGTTTCCCCAGAAGATCGATGTTTGCCCTGAGTTCCAATCCTTTATTTATTGCCAAGTCCCTGGCCTTCTTATTGGGTTCAATTCCATATGTTTCCCAGCCACTTATTTTTGCAGATTCCAGGAAAGAGCCAGTACCAGCTCCAATATCTAATAGTGTTTTGTCCGAAGTGGTATATTTATTAATTAACCTGATTTTTTTTCTAAGGTTGTACTGTTTAATTTGTTGATAGAGCTTTTCAACTAAAGTTTTAGCGACATCTGTATGAGAAATATATTCTTCACTATCATAATAATTTTCAAGATTCTTTGGTTCCGGGTGTGTTCGTAACATATTTAATTCCGAATCCAATAATAATTCGAATTCTTCACCGGAAACCGCAAAATCTTTTGTCTTTAAAAATCTCTTCATGTTTAATTAGTATCGCCTGGTATTTCTTTTTGCATTTCGAAGATAGTCTAAAACCTTGTCTTGAAAAAACGATTTTATATTAGGTGAGGCTCCCTGAATATCTGTTACCTTTCGGGCTTTAACTATTGTGTTTTAAATTTTTAGGTGAAATCCAATCCAGGCTTTAGTAGTATAAGCCCATTTTCCATATTTAAGATGCTGAATGGTATAGTTTAATTTAAGTTCCACGTGGAACAATTCTTATCTATCTACCCATATATACAAGCAAGACGCTTATATCACTTGGTGACACCCCACTTATTCTGGACGCCTGAGAAATTGTTGCAGGCTGTATGGTCGTCAGCTTTTCTCTTGCCTCAAAGGAAAGAGATTTTAATTTACTGTAGTCGAAGTTTTCTGGAATCTTAATGTTTTCCAATCGTTGAAGTTTGTCTGCATTATTTTTTTCTTTAGCTATATATCCGGCATATTTTACCTGGATCTCAGCCTGCTCCAATACTTCTCTTTTTAAATCATTAGTATTTACATAATTCGAAACCTTTTCCAGTTTTAACATATGCGACATTGTTACACCTGGCCTGGAAAATACTTTAAACATTTTATCTGACTGTTTAACTGGTGCCGAAGATACATCCTCTAAAATTGGGTTAATCTGTTCCGGATTAAAGCTGGTGTTTTTAAAAAACTTAATAAAATCATTAGATTTTTTTTCTTTTTCTCTCATTGCAAAAAGACGTTCCTCTTTTGCAAGTCCTATTTCATAACTTTTTGGGGTAAGCCTTAGATCAGCATTATCCTGTCGCAGGAGGGTTCTGTATTCTGCCCTTGAAGTAAACATCCTATAAGGTTCTTCGGTGCCTTTAGTTATCAGGTCATCTATTAAAACACCAATATAAGCCTCATCTCTTTTTAAAATAAAGGGCTCATTTTCATTTATTTTTAAATGTGCATTTATGCCGGCCATTATGCCTTGAGATGCTGCTTCTTCATATCCTGTTGTGCCATTAATCTGCCCGGCAAAATAGAGGTTTTGAACCAGCTTGGTCTCCAGGGTATGTTTCAATTGAGTAGGAGGGAAATAATCATATTCTATAGCATAGCCGGGTCTGAAGAATTTTACACTTTCAAACCCAACCACAGACCTTAACGCTTTGTATTGTATGTCTTCAGGTAGTGAAGTTGAAAAACCATTCACATAGACTTCTACCGTATGCCAACCCTCCGGTTCAACAAATATCTGGTGACTGTCTTTATCGGCGAACCGATTTATTTTATCCTCAATTGAAGGACAATATCTTGGACCAATACTCTTGATTCTTCCATTAAACATTGGTGAGCGATCAAAACCCTCCTTTAATAATTCGTGCACTACAGCATTCGTATGAGTCATATGACAGTCCCGCTGTTCCTTTAAAGTATACGATTCTAAAAATGAAAATTTTTCCGGATTTAAATCCCCCGGTTGTAGAATCATTTTTGAGTAATCTAAGGATCTCCCATCAACCCTGGGTGGGGTACCTGTTTTCATGCGACCGCTTTCAAATCCGAAATCTGTCAACTGCTCTGTAATACCTGTAGCTGATTTTTCACCTGCTCTGCCCCCTCCAAATTGCTTATCCCCTATATGTATAAGTCCATTTAGAAATGTGCCGTTAGTAAGCACTACGGCTTTAGCTTTAATATCCACCCCCAATGAAGTTCTCACCCCTATCACCTTATCGCCTTCAACAAGCAATCCATTCACCATTTCCTGATAAAAATCAACTAGCGGGGTCTTTTCCAAAGCGAGTCTCCATTCCTCTGCAAAACGCATCCTGTCATTTTGTGCTCTTGGGCTCCACATGGCAGGACCTTTAGATTTATTCAGCATCTTAAATTGAATTGCCGATTTATCCGTAATAATTCCGCTATACCCGCCCAGGGCATCAATCTCTCTAACAATTTGTCCTTTAGCTATTCCACCCATAGCCGGATTACAGGACATTTGTCCAATAGTCTGCAAATTCATTGTTACCAGCAAAGTTTTTGAGCCTAAATTCGCTGCTGCCGCTGCAGCTTCAGCTCCGGCATGACCACCCCCTACAACAATTACATCATAACTCTTTTCAAACATTTTTTCGCTTATTGTTTCACGTGGAACATGTTAATTTTTTCATCCTCCTTCGTCCTCATTACTTCCTTTTCTTTCTTGCTTTTATCATTATAGCCTAACAAGTGTAATACTCCATGTGCCATAACCCGTCGCAATTCCTTATTAAAATCCTCTTTGAATTTAACAGCATTTTCTTTAACCCGATCTACTGAAATATAAATTTCACCTGAAATAACATCCTCTTCCGAATAGTTGAAAGTAACAATGTCGGTATATGTATCGTGTCCTAAATATTTTTGATTTAGTTTAATCAAATACTCATCAGAACAAAATATATAACTCAAATCACCCAAATGGACGTTTTCGCTTACCCCAATAGCATTAATCCAACTGGTATATTCCTTGAAGTTCTCTAAATCAAATTCTGTTTCATAATGATAGTTAATCATCGTTTCTAAAATAACTCCTTACCCTTTCCTGATAATTTTGCCGCAAAGGTAATGCTTGCCTGTTTAAAATCTCAATTTCATTTTTATAATTCTCAAGTACATCAGGCCTTGTTAAAACAGGGTTTTGAAACTGTTTTGTGTTAGACTGACTCTCTCTTTCCTCCTTCTTGCCCTGTTTAAGAGCAGCATTCTCCAGTTTTAACAATTGATGTTCAATAAAATTCATTCTATCACGTGTTCTTTGGGTTATTCCATTCTCCAGAAGGTCATTTTCAAAATCCTCCATTTGCTTAATGAGCTTTTTGGCAAGTGCTTTATCGCCGGCTTCTATCATGTCCTGTAGTTGCTTCTCCAGTTGCTGTTTCAGATATTCCTGTTCTTTATAAATCTCATAAATTTCCTTCATTTCTTCTTCACTTATACCTCCTTCTCCTGCTGCTCCATTTTCTCCATTTTTCCCTTTATTTCCTTTGCCTTTCATTGCATCTCCGCTTTGACCCTTATCGCCATCTTTACCTTTTCCCTTGTCGCCTTGATCTCCTTCCTGTCCCTCTTGACCAGGCTTTTGACCTTCGCCATCCTTGCCTTCTCCGCCCCCTTCTCCACTTTCACCCATCTTACCCATTTTTTCCTTAAGTTCACCCTGCCCCTTGATTATGTCTGGTAGCTGAAATCCATCGTTAGGGTTCCCGGATCCGGATCCAGCCTTCATACTTTGTTGCATATTATCGAGCAAATTTGCCAAAAACTCGGCTAAGCTATTTGAAGCATTCAAAACATATTGCTCGTAAGCTGCACCCTGATATATCTTATTATCCGCTATACTCTCAAGTGACTTGTCTATATTATAGTAAACTTCGGTTATTTGTTCATTGACAAACTCAGATAATTCAGCCCTTCTTAATGACAAGGCAAATAAACTATCATCTATATGTTCGAACAAGTTCCGTAATTCCTTTTGTTTTCTTACACTGCCGGAATAATTTGACATATCAAAGTCCGAGCCTTCTAACTGATCAAATAGCTTTTCCTGTTTAAAAGAAAAAGTAACTAAATTATCTAAAATCTGCCGTAACATCTCAGCGTCTTCAGTAATAGTCGACTCTCCGCTCGAAGAACCCGATGCGCTCAATTCCTCACTCATTTCCTGAATCTTCTGAGAAGCAGCCTTTTGCTTTTGTTTTGCCTTATTCGCAGATTTTTTCTGATTTCTATCATCTTCAGATTCTTCATTGCTTTTTTGTTTATTCAATTCATCCAAAGCCTCTCCCTGATCCTCTTTAATTCCCTCTTCTTTGCTCTTATCTATTTTCAGATCAAGTGGCTTTTTAAGATCCTTATTGTCTTTTTTAAGTTCTTCAAGTTCCTTTGCAAGATTTTCGAACTGCTCATTCAATTCCTTCTGTAAATCCGGACTTAACTTCTCAATTTCTATATCGGATAACACATCTTGCTTTCCAGCCAATTTCTCCAAATCTTTAGCCAATTGTGCCGCCTTTTCCGTAACATAATACCGTTTTGTTAATTCTAATAGTTGTTCTAAATTTCTTTTACTACTTAGTTGTTTCTTACCAAGTTCCTCCAATCGCTTTGACAATTCCTCCTTGTCTATTTTGTCTGCTACCTTATTGAGCTCTTCCAGTAGTTTTTCGTTCTTTTTTGCTTCAATTTCCTGGCGCTCAAGGCGCTCCTTCAGCATTTTACTGAGTTTGTCGTTTTTCTCGGATGATTCCAGATTATCCTTTAATTGTTTACTGAACTTTTGCATTAACTGCTCCTGATCCTGTTGCTTTTTTAGGAATTCCTTTACTTGCATCTGATCATTGAAGTTTAGGCTGTTCTTCTCTTTTTGCTCCCGATTTATCTCCTTTAACGCTTCTTCTTGTTTTTTAAATTTTTCCAGAGAATTATCCATGCCTTTTATTATGGCTTGTTGTACCTCTAATTCTTTGCTATTCAGCTCATTATTGTCCAATATAGTTGTCGTAAACAATTGTGTTTTAGACGTTTTTCCGTTGTGAATTTCATCATTGTCCACTGCTTCAAAATAGTAAGTATAAGCTCGTCCTTCTTCCAGAGTTAATCCAGTAGGAAAAGTGTAATAAAACTGATTATAATTTGCATTCGGAGTTCCCAGGTTAAGGGTTTGTTCATCTTCTTTGTTATTATCTGCATAGCAAATTAAATTAATTGATCTAACTCTATAATCATCTGAAGCCTCTCCAATGAAATAGGCCATATTGGGATTTAAGGAGTCCGTAACCTTCTTCGCGGAAATTGAAGGATAAGCATCCTTAATCACGCGAAACTGATAATCAAGTTTTTCATAGTTCGCAACATTCCCATTTGATGTAGCCAAAGCATACGAAAATTCTTTATAAAAGATTTTGCTTAGTGAAAATATATTTTGTTCATTATTTAATGTAATAGTAGTGTCTTTGCTAATTAAAACAATTTCATCCGTATTAAGCCCTTCAAGCTTCCAGCTTACTCTTGTTCCTTCCGGAAAGGTTGCGTTTCCGGTACCTTTAAGGATATCTGAGGGTCTTTTAGTATAGTCCGGATAATCCAAAGTAATTTCGAAGAATTGTATTGATGGTGTTTTTAAAGATTTCAATTCATAAATCCTTGAATCCACCTTATTAGCCGTAAAAAAGAATTTCGTCGTAATTAAAGGAGCAGTAAAAGTATATTCATATAAATCATTAACCTTTTGCAGTAAGATTTCTTTTCCATTCACAACTATATAAACTTCTGTTGGTTTGACTTTCCCTTCCGTTGCCACTTGTACTGTAAAGCTACTGTCTTCCAAGACTTGCAAATCACCTGATAATAGCCTGAAGACAAAAGGAGCTGGAGGTTCATAAGCCGTGTCATAATTTATAACTCGTTCATAGGAGCCAAAAAATGAGTTCATATTTCCAGAAACCCAAAGCAGTACTAAAATCAATACCGGAATCGTAACATATTTCAGGTATTTAAAGGTATCGTTAATGTTTATAGCGCTGGTAAATGGCACCATAGTTAAATTGTCTGAACGCTGTTGGATGCTCGCCAACAAAAGTTCAGACCTGTCATTGTCCTCTGCTAAATCAAGCAGATTGTATAATTTATCCCCAACTTCACCAAAGTGTTTCCCGATTAACAATGAAGCTTCTTTATTGCTTATCCCTTTTTTAAGTTTGAATAGATAGGAAATGGGAATTACAATATAATGATATAGTAAGAATGTCTCAACTACTAAAAAAAGCAATAACAAAATAAAACGGCCCTCAGAATTAAGCCAGAAAAAGTACTCTATTCCAAGAATTGCCAAAAAATATAGTACACCAAAAGCTAAAAAAAGTAACCCTCCTTTTATTAGCATTTTCGTATAATATTTGCGACTAAACTTATTCAGTTTGTCCAATATGTTCTTATAACTACTCAAATTCTGCTATATTTAATACCAAGATACCCGTTAAACTAGATTATTACCTCAAATATTTGTTAAAAAGTAGTGAATGAAAGATTTAAAGTACCTTGCGGCATTTACTATACCAATCTCTGCCTTTATTGGGATATACCTCAAAGGATATTGGAGTTTTATTACACCGGTATATGCATTTTTATTGATACCCGCTTTAGAGCTACTGCTTTCTGTAGATACTTCTAACTTTGAAGGAAATGAAAGAGAAACCAGACTAAAAAACAAGCTTTTTGACTGGTTGCTTTATTTAAATATCCCTTTAGTTTTTGGGCTCTTTTACTATTCATTAAATGAACTTGCAACCAGCTCCTACCAAACCTATGAACTAATAGGGATTATAATATCCATGGGAATTGTTCTGGGAACCAATGGCATTAATGTAGCCCATGAATTAGGTCACCGCGCCAACAGTTATGAACGTTATTTGGGCAAGCTATTACTTCTACCGTCTTTATATATGCATTTCTATATTGAACATAATTATGGTCATCATCTTCACGCGGCAACAAAGGAAGATCCTGCAACAGCAAAATACAACCAATCGGTATATTCATTTTGGATAACTTCCGTTTCGCGACAATACCTAAATGCCTGGGATATTCAGGGTAAATTGCTGCAATCCCAGAACAAGGGTAACTTTTCCTTAAATAATGATATGCTGTGGTATACCTTAATTCAGTTTGCGCACTTATGTCTTATCTACTACTTATTTGGTGCTTCAGTTTTACTTTATGCAATCATGGCAGCTTTTGTTGGCTTTTTACTGCTTGAAACCGTTAATTATATAGAACATTATGGCTTGCTTAGAACTAAACTACCCTCAGGCCGTTATGAGCGAGTGCGTGAAGTACATTCCTGGAACAGTAATCATGTCATGGGCCGCATCATTTTATATGAATTAACGAGACATAGCGACCACCACTTTAAATCATCTAAAAAATACCAGATTTTGGATTATCATGATAGTTCGCCCCAGATGCCCTTTGGTTATCCAACTTCCATGGTCCTGTCATTTCTGCCTCCACTATGGTTTAGTATAATGAATCCAAGAATACCTGATGAAATGAAAGAAGCTGGTTTATAATTTGTTCTATTGTGCTTTTTTAACAACTATCTTTGTCGCCAAACTTTATCTAAATGACTAAAAAAGTTCGTGTTCGGTTTGCGCCAAGTCCAACGGGTCCTCTACATATAGGCGGGGTTAGAACTGCGCTCTATAATTATCTTTTCGCAAAACAAAACAATGGGGATTTTATTCTCAGAATCGAAGATACTGATCAAAATCGCTATGTTGAAGGAGCAGAAAAATATATCATAGATGCCTTAAACTGGTGTGGTGTACCTTTTGACGAAGGTCCGGGAAAAGAATTAGACCATGGCCCATACAGACAAAGCGAACGTAAATTGCTTTACAAGAAATATGCGGATCAACTCATAACCAGCGGAAAGGCCTATTATGCCTTTGATTCAGCTGAGAGCCTCGATTCTCACCGTAAGGACCATGAGAGTAGGGGTAAAACGTTCATATATAATTGGCATAATCGTTTAAAGCTAGATAATTCGTTATCTCTCAAGCCTGAAGAACTCCAAACCAGGCTGGCTAATGAAGAAAATTATGTTGTTCGTTTTTATACCCCGCAGGATGAAGTATTGCATTTAACTGACGTTATCAGAGGCGATATACAGATTGACACCAACATATTAGATGATAAAGTATTATTCAAAAGCGATGGTATGCCCACCTATCATCTGGCTAATATTGTTGATGATCATCTTATGGAGATAAGCCACGTCATACGCGGCGAAGAGTGGTTGCCTTCATTGGCTCTGCATACACAATTATACGATGCTTTTGGGTGGCAGGCCCCTAAATTTGCGCATCTGCCATTAATCATGAAGCCCGAAGGTAAAGGCAAATTGAGTAAGCGTGATGGGGAAAAAGGCGGGTTTCCCATATTTCCGCTTTCATGGGGAGATTCCACAGGGTATAAAGAGGCCGGTTACTTTCCAGAAGCGGTAGTGAATTTTCTCGCTCTTTTGGGATGGAATCCAGGCACGGAGCAGGAATTTTTCAAATTAGATGAGTTGATTAAAGCTTTTGACCTGAGTCGGGTACACAAATCTGGTGCGAGATTTGATCCTGAAAAGACCAAGTGGTATAATCATCACTACCTACAAGAGCAAGATGATATAGTTTTACTAAACTCTTTTAAACCTATACTTGCCGAAAAACTTAATAATGAACCCGCATTTGACCTTAATCTTGTTAATAATGATAATTACATAGCCAGCGTAATTTCTTTGATAAAAGAACGGGCATCTTTTGTGTCGGACTTCTGGGAACTGGGCAACTACTTCTTTCTGACTCCAAACTCATATAGCGAAAAGGTGGTTAAAAAACAATGGAAAGAAGATACACCTTCTATTTTGAATAAAATTGCCTTACTATTGGAGACTCTGGAAGATTTTTCTTCTCCTGAACTTGAAAAAATGGTTAAAAAATGGATTGGGGAAGAGAGTTTGACCTTCGGACAGGTTATGGCTCCTTTAAGATTAGTTATGGTAGGGGATTTAAAAGGGCCGCACTTATTTGATATCATGGCGTTGGTTGGAAAGGAAGAAACTTTAAATAGAATTGGAACAGCCTTGGCCAAATTGTAACAAATTGGTTATAATTCCGACCTATCTTATATATTTCTATCTCGCAAATTGTATTCACTAACTTAATTTATATTTTATGGGCAACTTACTTCTTATACCAATTGTTTTTATAGGACTTTTTATTCTTATGGCCTCATTTTTCATTGTTAAACAACAAACTGCCGTGATTGTTGAGCGGTTTGGAAGGTTTCACAGCATCAGAAATTCAGGATTACAGATGAAAATTCCGTTGATAGATCGTATCTCGGCTCGCCTGGGCCTTAAAATACAGCAATTAGATGTAATTGTTGAAACCAAAACTTTGGATGATGTATTCGTAAAACTGAAAATTTCAGTACAATATGTGGTTCTTAAAGCAAAAGTTTATGAGGCATTCTATAAGTTAGAATATCCTCACGATCAAATTACTTCTTATGTCTTTGATGTTGTCAGGGCCGAGGTTCCTAAAATGAAATTAGACGATGTCTTTGTAAAGAAAGATGATATTGCTATAGCGGTAAAATCTGAATTACAGGAAGCCATGTTGGACTATGGATACGATATTATAAAAACTTTGGTGACCGATATCGACCCGGATGCCCAGGTAAAAGAGGCTATGAACAGAATTAATGCTTCAGAGCGTGAAAAGATAGCTGCTCAGTTTGAAGGAGATGCGGCTCGAATCCTGATAGTTGAAAAAGCCAAGGCCGAAGCAGAAAGTAAGCGCTTACAGGGTCAGGGTATTGCAGATCAAAGACGTGAAATTGCCAGAGGGTTAGAAGAATCTGTAGAAGTACTAAATAAAGTGGGTATAAATTCTCAGGAAGCTTCTGCTCTTATAGTGGTAACCCAGCATTATGACACACTTCAATCTATTGGTGAAGAAACCAATACTAATCTTATATTACTGCCAAATTCACCACAGGCAGGAAGTGACATGTTGAATAATATGGTAGCATCATTTACCGCAAGTAATATGATAGGTGAGTCCATGAAGAAACAGAAGCCTAAAACTTAAACAAAAAACCATAGCGTTTTTAAAAACTCCTGTCCGGAAGATTTCTGGCAGGAGTTTTATTATAAAATCAGTTTTTATTTTGAAGTGTATCGATTATGCATCCAAATTAAGGGTAAACCGCTAAAGAAGACTTATAAAGCCCTATTTAACTACACAACCTAATAGAGGTATATCGCAAAGGTGAGAAGCTCTAAAAACAAGCTCAATTTTTATCCATATATATAAATAATACCAATCATAATATTTTTGTAGATAAGTATTCTCTATTCTAGCTCCTATGCTCTATTTTAGCCCATGTATCACGAAGGGTTACAGTTCTGTTAAATACCATTTTATCCTTTGTAGAATCTTCATCAACATTAAAATATCCCAATCTTTGGAATTGAAAACGGTCGTTAACATTTGCCTCTTTCAGGCTGGGTTCAACATAACCCGTGATAATCTCCAGCGAATTTGGGTTAATGAATTCAAGAAAATCCTTGTCCTTATACCCATCCGGCGTTTCATCTGTAAAGAGCCTGTCATACAATCTCACCTCAACCGGCAAAGCATGTTTAACAGAGACCCAATGTAAGGTGCCTTTAACTTTTCTCAAACTCTCCTCGCTTCCACTTCCACTTTTGCTCTTTGGATCATATGTACATTGAACTTCCAAAATATTTCCATCTGCATCCTTAGTACAACTTTCCGCTTTTATGATATAGGCATTCTTAAGACGAACTTCGCCGCCCAATTTTAATCTAAAAAATTTTCTGTTGGCCTCTTCCCTAAAATCCTCCCTTTCAATATATAATTCTTTTGAAAAAGGAAGTTGGCGAAAACCTGCTGATTCATCTTCCGGATTGTTCTCAGCTTTGAGCCATTCTTCTTCGCTTTCAGGATAATTGGTTATTACCACTTTTAAAGGATTTAAAACAGCCATTACCCGGGGCGTTATTTTGTTGAGATGTTCTCTAATGTGAAATTCTAAAAGTGAAACGTCCACAACATTTTCGCGTTTGGCTATCCCTATGGTCTCAGCAAAATTCCGGATAGACTCTGGTGTAAAACCTCTTCTACGCAGCCCTGATATAGTGGGCATTCTGGGATCATCCCAACCATTTACCAGTCCTTTCTCAACTAATTGAAGTAATTTACGCTTACTTACAACAGTATGGCTCAGGTTCCTGCGGGCAAATTCACGTTGTTTTGGTCTTATTTTTTTTGGTTCAGCTACGTTGTCAAGAAACCAATTATATAATTCCCTGTGTGGGGCAAACTCAAGAGTACAAAGTGAGTGAGTTACTTGTTCTATATAATCACTCTCCCCATGTGTCCAATCATACATAGGATAAATACACCAATCGGTATTTGTTCTGTGATGCGCTCGTTTCAGGATTCGATACATAATCGGGTCCCGCATTAACATATTGGTTGAAGACATATCAATTTTAGCCCGGAGAACATGGGTTCCTTCCTCATAAAGACCCTCTTTCATTCCTTTAAAAAGTTCAATATTTTCTGAAATCGACCTGTCTCTAAACGGGCTATTGACCCCCGGTTCTGTAGGACTGCCTTTTTGTTTGGCCATTTCTTCAGATGATTGGCTATCTACATAGGCTTTACCTTGTTCAATAAGCTCCACGGCCCAATCAAATAGAGCTTGAAAATAATCAGAGGCATAACGTTCAGTATCCCATTCAAATCCCATCCACTTTACATCTCGCTTAATGGCGTCTACATACTCCTGTTCTTCTTTTATGGGGTTAGTGTCGTCAAACCTCAGGTTAACAGGCGCATTATACCGAAGGCCAAGGCCAAAATTAAGGCAAATTGAGCTTGCGTGGCCAATGTGTAAGTAGCCATTTGGTTCTGGCGGAAACCGAAATCTTAATGCATTAAGAGGAAACCCATTAGCAAGATCCTCTTCAATAATATGTTCTATAAAATTAAGTGATTTAGGTGATTCACTCATGGATTTGATTTTGAAGCACAAATGTAGGAAAAATGAGGGTATGACAACTAATAAAAGATGCTCACCATGCAATAACCCGATTTCACAACATATTTAATTGGTGCTACAACATTAAATTTCCAGCCAGGTAATTAAAAGACATATTTGTTGTTGAATACACTGGTAAATTGAAGTAAAACTTTAACAACGCATGTAAAACGAAAAAAACAACGAACGCCCATACGGTTTGCCAAAACCCAAATCCAGTAAAAGGTAAAACTGTAGTTCCCCCAAAACTACACTACTTATGAGAGCAAAACTATCCTTTAAAATCAAGTATTTCTTTTTGACCATACTGCTGTTAGGATGCATGCAACTCAGTGCGCAGGTTTTAGACGCTCCTGTTGCCGCACCTAACCAGACACCACCTCCCGGAAGTTCTCCTTGGGATAAGGCATGTGCCTCCAGTACTTTTAATGATTACTGGGTTAATTTCACATGGGGTCCTCCCTTAGTTAACGGTGATAATGAATTTATTCTTGAACTCTCTGATGCGAGCGGCAGTTTTGCAAGTCCCGTAGAACTTGCCCGAGATGCCACAAAAAATACAAATTTTGACTTCTACATTCAATTTTCCATCCCAACTGATACCAGGGGTGAAGGCTATAGAATGCGTGTTAGAAGCACTAGTCCGGCGGTTATTGGAGCGGCATCTGTCGCATATCCAATGTATTATATTGATGTAAATTCAGGTCTTACAATTAGACAGCAAGGCAATGCCGACTTTGGAGACGGTACAGCTGAAGTCTGTAACGGGAATTCAATTACCCTGGAGGTTTATAATCTTCCTAATGCAAATACCTATCAGTATAACTGGTACAGAAGCGGATCGCCTTTAGCCGAAAAAAGTGAATCCATTACGGTTTCACAGGCAGGAATGTATAATGTAGAAATTGATTATGGTGCGTGCTCCGGATCCGGTAATACCCTTTCAAACATTATTGATGTAACAACAGGGGCCAGCTTAGGTATAGCTATTAACACGCCAACTAAAACTGATTTGTGCGCTGGTGAAACTGAAAATCTTGAGGCAAACATAAATAATCCCAGTTTAACATATACCTGGTATAAAGATAGCACAGCCATTCCTTCATCTAATAATTATATTTATACTGTAGATGCCTCTGTGCCAGGGTTTGAAGGAGATTATCAGGTCGAAATTTTCGGGCCCGGAGCTTGTGTGGAAAGATCTTCAGCCGTGACCATCACTAATGCAGGGAATTTTACGGTAACCAGAAATAATCCTGCCAACGTAGTAGTTCTACCAGGACAAAACGAAACATTAAGCGTTACAACTGACGCTTCTTCTCCCGCTTATCAATGGTATAGAGATGGTAGCCTTATATCCGGGGCTACAAGCAACAGTTTGTCCGTAAATGAAACAGAAACCGGTACATATTTTGTCCGTGTTTCCTTAAGCGGAGGACCTTGTTCTTCAACCTCTATAGATTCCGAAACGACTACGGTAGTTACTCCGGCATCTTTTGAGATAGTAGTTGATTATGCGACTGCTTATACCGCATGTGCTAATAACAGTATTGTCCTTGATGTTACTACCATAAATGCTATAGACTCAGGTGGAGGGGTGACTGATGTTACCGCTTCTCTAATCTCTTCATTTACATACCAATGGAAAAAAGACGGCAGCCCTGTAGGTGGAGAAACTTCAGCAAGCTTAAGTTTAACGGACATTACTGAAAACGGTAATTATGAAGTAGACGGCAATATTACTACATATAATGCAACATCAAACTCACTGGCTGTTCAGCTTTTAGTAAATGAGACTTTAACCATTAACAGTACCGGTCTTATTAGTTGCGGTCCTGCTGAACCAATTACAATAAACACCACCACGAATTTGTCTGGTGAATCTTTTGATTGGTTTAAGGATGGTGTAAATCTTAATAATACCAATATAGCCCTGACAGTTACAGAACCAGGAACATACCAACTGCGATTAGATAGAAACAGTTGTCCTCTTCCTTCTAATGAAATTGTAATATCCGGTCTGGATCCTGCCTTAATAACCCTTGACCCTTCGGGCACAATTGTTTTTCCCGAAAGTAGTTCCAGAACAGTTACCGCCAGCGGTGGTGACTCATACAGATGGTATGATTCTAATAATACTGAAATGAGTAATTCCTCTTCCGTAACCTTTACAGAGGAAGGCTCTTATATTCTTATAGCAACTATAGGAAATTGTGAAGTAAGCAGAAATGTAACTGTAGAATATCTTGACAACTTTAAAATACCGAATGTTATAACTGTCAATGGTGACGGAATAAATGATCAATGGATTATTCCTAATTCCTACTCCAATAAGGCTGAAGTGAACGTACTCATTTTCGACAGTTCAGGCAAGGAAGTGTTAAATGAATTCAATTATCAAAATAACTGGCCTGAAACTTCAATGACTTTTGCCAGGCAAAACATGGTCTTTTTCTATAAGATTAAAGACGCTAATGAAGTTTTAAAACAAGGCACCATAACCGTTATTCGTTAACCAGAAAAATGAAATTAAAACTCGCATACCTGTTGTTGTTCATCATGGCGCTTACCAAAGTAAGTGCACAGGAAGATAATCCTTTTATCTCTTATGATGTGCCTTCACAGAACCTATTAAAGTTTAATAGATTTTTAATAAATCCGACTTTCTCAACAGTTCGTGAAGATTTGTCATATATCAATCTTTTACATAGAAACCAATCGGTATCTTTTGATGATAATAACCAATTATATTTCCTTAGTTACAGTGGTAGGATTGACGATAGATCCGGGCTGGGAGTAGGTCTATATACACAGAGGGAGGGAGTTGTTAGTAATTACGGAGTGTTAGCCAATTATGCTTATGGTGTAAAATTAAGCGATAAAAGTAATTTCACCTTTGGAGCCAATTTATCCTATTACAGTAGCGGCCTGGATCAAAACAGAGCTAACCCTATTGAAATAGATCCACTACTGAGTGGTTTTCAGGATAGTTCTTTGCTTTCCTTTCAGCCAGGATTTAACATTTCATATAACCAATTTGATTTCGGTGTTTTTGCCGAAGACCTTTTTGATTATAACCTTAAAACAAGTGAGTCTATAACAGACTTTGAGGACAAAACCTTCTCAGCTCATTTACAATATACCTATAAGTTGGAAAATAACTCCGGTGTCTTTGAAAACTCACGTTTGATGCCTATAGCCCGGGTAAGACGAGTTGGTCAGGAAGATATTGTTTTAGGCGGTAATATAATTTTTGACTTACCTAGACTAGGTTGGGTACAGGCCGGATATGATAGTTTTTATGGGGCTTCAGCCGGAATTGGTTTTAACCTTGGAAAAAGACTCTCTCTTGGATATACGATGGAGAAAGGCCTGTCGAATAGTTTTGACAACTTTGGTACTACCCATGAAATTTCTTTTGCTTACTCTTTCACACCTAACCTTACTGAAGACAGGGTAATGTTAGAAGAAAGCGAAGAAGCAATCGCAAATATTGAAGAAGATCAAGAAGCTATAAAAGAATCTCTCGCTACTGATGAGGAAGAGATTACAGAACTCAGGCGCCGTCTGGCAGAAAATGATGCAATCCTTGCTGAGCTCATTTTCAGGCAGGACTCCATGGAGACAAATCGCGAAAAAGATCTTGAAAGAAGATTTGAGATGGTTATGCGTATGGTGCGAAATGAAACTAATGGGGAGCGACCTGATCTTGAAGAAAAGGCCAGGGAGATGTACCTCATTAATAATGACAAAACAGCGCTAGTTGAAAATGTTGAGAAGCCAAGACCTACTGAGTATAAGCCTATAGTCAGGAAGAAAACTCAGGCAGACGTATTTATTCAGGAAGCCAAACGCAACAATGTTAAAGGTCAAAAATTCAGAGATCTGGATGGTGTTGAAAATGGATACTATGTGGTTGCCAATGTTTACAGAGGCGAACATTACCTGAATAAATTCATAGACAATCTTAATAATCAGGGTTTAGACGCTGACTATATAGACAATACCAAAAACGGATTAAAGTACGTATATCTGAAAAGATACGATACCTGGAAGGAGGCGCTGGCCGCACATAAATCAGGATTAAATGGAACCTATAATGACGAATTATGGGTAATGAATGTCGATAACCGCTATACGAACGAGGCCTATGCTGAAAATTCAAATAAAGTGCGTGAGAAATCGTCCGAATACGATACAGATGTTCTTCAAAAGAATGTTGTTGTCAGGGATAATGTAACAGGAAGCGAGCCAAAGTCTAAAAGTCAATTTATTAATGGTGTTGGCTCCGGTTATTATATTATAGCTAATGTCTTTGCAAACCCTAAAAATGCCAATCGATTTGTAAAATTATTAAACTCCCAGGGGCTAAGTGCCAGTTACTTTATAAATCCCGAAAATAACTATCGGTATGTTTATTTAAAGCGACACGAATCCTGGAACAATGCTCTCATATCTTACTACTCCAAACTAAATGACGCATATGACGATAAAATGTGGATCATGCGTGTCACACCAAACTTAATAACCTAGATGAAACCAACCTTTACTAAAAAAATTCTTTTTGCCTGTGTGGTGCTTTTTTCCTATGTAGGCATTTCACAAGAATTCAACAATTTTGAAGTTAGGTACCAGAATAACCTAAGGGGCGACCTAACTTTTATAGCCAACAATATTGTTAACCGAGACGGAGGCACCGGAAGTACTCAACCGGAAGACCCTTATAATTCCACCGGTAACTCCTCTACTTACAATGACTGGCTTAACATGCAGTATATTGATGTGGATAGCGACGCCACTACTTTTAGTTCGAGTAGAGCAACCTTTAATTTTCCACAGGCAAGCTGTAATCTAATTCGTTATGCAGGATTATATTGGTCAGCTACCTATCCCAGCGCTCAGGCCGGTCAGGTTTTAGGTACAGGGAGGCAAAACGATTTTAACCAGGTGAAACTTATGGTTCCGGGAGGAGCCTATGTAGATGTAACCGCAGATGAGGTTTTATTTGACGGATTCACCAGCGGAGATCCCTCTGTTACACAAAATAGTCCTTATGCTTGTTACGCCGATGTAACTGCGCTAATTACCCCTTTGGCAGATCCTTCAGGGGATTATACAATTGCAAACATACGATCCGTTGTTGGATCACTCTCACCTGGTGGAGGTGCGGCAGGTGGGTGGACTCTTATCATTGTTTATGAAAACCCCACATTATCAGGAAAATTAATTACAACCTTTGACGGTTTTGCAAGAGTAAGAAGTGCTAATCCCAGTGTGGATATCAACTATAGCGGTTTTAACACTATTCCTGTGGGTCCTGTTATAGCAAATCTGGGGGCCGCAGCATTAGAAGGGGATAACAGAATTACTGGCGACAGAATGCGAATTAGAGCTGCCAGTAATCCCGGTTTTACAACAATAAGTAATGCCGTAAACCCCGCAAATAACTTCTTTAATAGTAATATCACACTGAATGGTGCGATAACTACTAACAGAACTCCAAATAGTATCAACACACTTGGTTATGATACCGATATATTTTTATTGAATAACCCCTTGAACTCGGTTATTCCTAATGCAGAGACAGATGCCACTTTTAGATTTACATCGAGTGGAGATCAATATTATCCTTTCTTTAATTCCTTTAATGTTGAGATAATAGAGCCCAATATTATTGTAGAGAAGACAGTAGAAGATATTGCAGGTAATGATATAACTGGTTTAGGAGTTAATTTAGGCCAGCTCTTAGATTATGTGCTCGGCTTTGAAAATATTGGCAATGATGACGCTACCAATTATGTCTTAAGAGATGTATTGCCAACAAATGTGACTGTAATAGAATCGGATCTGGTGTTGCCTCCAGGGGTAACCTATGTTTACGATCCTGTGGCTCACGCAATATCCTTCAATATCCCTCCAAATCTAATTGAGGAAGGTGACCCACTTTCTGAAATAAGACTTAGAGTGAGAGTTGCTGAAAACTGTTTTGATTTTGTAGATGCCTGTACAGATTTAATAGCAAATCAGGCATATTCAACTTATCAAGGTGTAATCAATACTGCGCAGATCACGGACGACCCCAGCGTTTCCGATTTTGACAATTGCGGATTTGTTACTCCTGGTGCTACAAACTTTTTATTAGATGATCTTGACAGTTGTGACTATAACAGAACTGTACAACTATGTGGAGACGATGTTATTCTCGATGCGGGAGATAATTTTGATTCTTATGTCTGGTACAAGGATGAAAATATGGATGGTTTAATTGACCCGGGTGATACTTTATTAAATGACGGAGATCCGGATAACGACCCCAGTACCCAGGTAGTAAATGAAACAGGTATTTTTATCGTAGACAAAATTGTCGCCGACCCTTGTAAAGGGTTTCAGGAAATCATAACTGTAGAATTTTTTGGGACTACCCAGATAAACCCTATTGTTACTCTGATCAATGACCCTTCAAATACCGTTGAAGGGGAGGTAGTAACCTGTCCGAATGACGGAGAATTATTGCCAAAAATATTCTTGTGTGGGCTGAACGACACAGAACTTATTCAAATTAATATTCCGGATGCCGATAGTATAGAATGGGAACAGCTCGATGAAGCGAGTTGTGGCGCTTCTGTTGCAGATTGTGCCAACAAAGATTCCGGATGTTCCTGGAACAATGTAGAAACGGGGAACAATTTCGTTGCTTCAGATGCCGGTCAATACAGGCTGATTATCAACTATCAAAATGGATGTTTTAGCCGGTTTTATTTCAATATTTTCAAAAACCCGCTAGATCCACAATACAATGTTACCGATTTGATTTGTTTATCTCCCGGAAATATTACTGTAACAAACATGCCGGTTGATTATGAATACCAGCTGTTAGACGCAACTACAGGGGCGGTTTTGGTTCCTTTTAGCGCATTGAATGGCCCTAGCTTTACAATTAACTCAAACGGTGCCTATACAGTAGAAATGCGCCAACAAGGGGTAGTAGATGGTTGTATTTTCAGATTAGAAGATATTGGAGTGCTTACCAGAAACTTCCAGGTTGATATCACCACTCAGGACGCTGACTGTAATGGTCTGGGTTCATTGAGTATCTCTGTGCTGGATGTGGAACCACAATATTACTATGAAATCTCTCAGGGAGGAACAATTGTGGATACCTATGGCCCAAGTCTTGACAACAACTACACATTTGCAAATCTCAATCCCGGGGTTTATGATGTAGAGGTAACTACAGATGATAGCTGTCTGCATAATGAGCAGGTCACCATTATTGACAGTTCAGATCTTGAGCTAACAGCAAGGGTTTCTCAAAATATTACCTGTCGGGAAGGGAATATCTTAATGGAATCAACTGGTGGTAAAACGCCGCATACTTATGCTATCTGGTCTTATGTGGACACATTGGGCGTTACCCAAATCTCATATCCTGATCCGCCATCTATTCCCCCTTCAGAATTCCAGACGAGTCAAATCTTTGATATCTGGGATCCGGGAACATACATGTTTGTCGTAGTAGACCGTAATAATTGTTTTGATATCTCTAATCCTGTTGAAATTGAATTTGTTCCTTCAGTGGAATATGGTCCCACAACTGTGATTAACGAGCAGTGCTTTGGTGATTCCACAGGATCTATATCTTTTGATATCATTGACACTAACGGTTATCAACTTACCTTTTTCCTTATAGATGAAAATGGTATTGAAATTGACAGTAATACCTCGGGCATATTTACAGGCCTGCCTCAAGGCGATTATACTGTGAGGCTTAATCAAAGAAAAGGGAGTGCCTCGTGCGACTTTTTCGAATATTATACCGTTTCCGGACCGGCTAATGGTCTTTCGGGTGGTGGTGCTTTGATTCAAGACTATACCTGTCTTCAAACAGGTACTATTGAGGCCCAAAATATTACCGGAGGAACAGCGCCTTATGAATTCTCAATAGATGGAATAAACTTTGTTTCCGGAGCAGGGGCTGAGACTTTTACTGGTCTAACGAATGGCTCTTATACTATAAGTATCCGGGATGCTAATGGTTGTCTTATTGTGACCAATCCCATAACCATAGACCCTTTAAATCCACCAACTGATCTGGACTTTGTTTCCTCAGCACCCACTTGTCCGGCCCTAACCTCAGATGTTACTGTATCAGTTGTTAATGGGAACACACCTTTCGTGTTTGAAATAATTGCCCCTGTGGCAATTCCGGCAACCTCTACTTCTGGTGGTTCTGCCAATTTTGATGGTCTTACACCCGACACCTATACGTTCAGGGTTACAGATGATAAAGGCTGTACTTACGAAGAGAGTTATACCATTACACCGGTAATTCCTATTGGGGTTGTAGGGCAATTGGTAAGCAATATTAGCTGTCTTGGGGATGCCGACGGAGAAATTCTATATACCGTTTCTGGCTTTAACACTTCATACGACTATACGGTAAGCGGGCCATCAGCATTCAGTGGATCCGGAGAAACAAACGCAACAATTCCTTTAGCCGGTTTACCCGCAGGAACTTATGATATTACAGTAACAGATAATGATACGAACTGTACTGACACCGCAAGTGTAACGGTAAATGCCCCTCCGGCTGCTCTTAGTATATTGGCAAATGAGACACAGCCAACCTGTACAGATCCCGGCAGTGTAGTACTTACGGCTGCCGATGGTTGGGGAGGTTATACGTATTCTTTAACCTATCCTGATACAGTAACTATAGTCACTAATGGCACCGGTGCTTTCACAGGTTTAGTACAATCAGGTACTTATAGTGCGTCCGTTACCGATGCCAATGGTTGTGTTGCTGCTATGACATTCGATTTAAATGCCGCTTTACCACCTGTATTAACCATAGTTCCAAATGATGTTTGCTATGATAACCTTACCGGTTTGACATTAACAGCCAATGTAACGTCCGGAGGAGATGGAAACTTTGAATACAGCATTAACGGCGGGTTATATGACACAAATAATGTTTTTGCTGGTCTGGGCCCGGGAACATATACCATTGACGTCATTGATGGAAACAACTGTACAGGTACTGATACCATAACGATAAACCCTGAGCTGACAGTTACAGCTTCCGCAGCTAATATTACAGCTTGTGGAACAACAACAGATGTAACGGTAACCGCAGCAGGTGGTGATGGAAATTTTGTTTATGCAATTGTAGCTGATGGAGTAGCTCCGGTTCCTGGAGATTTCGGTATTGTAAATCCTATTACAGTTACTGGTGCCGGGGATTATGATGTATACGTTCGTGATAACAATGGAAATGTAACATTTTGTGAAGCCATGTACGATATCACTATTGTACAGGATGCGCCTATAACTATTACCCCCACATCAACTCCTGTAATATGTTTTGGAGATAGCAATGGTAGCATAACGATAGTTGCTGCTAATGGAATGGGGCCTTATGAATACAGTATTGATAACGGGGCAACTTACCAGGTATCAGGAAATTTTGTAAACCTGGCTGCCGGAACATATCCTATTAGGGTAAGAGATGCAAACAATTGTGAAGAAACGGCTTCCATAGACGTGCTTGAGCCAACACAATTGGTGGCAGAAGCCATTCAAACACAGCCATATACCTGTCTTCAATTAGGTGAAATAACGGTAGGAAGTGTAACCCCAACAACCGGAGGTTCAGGAGATTATCAATATAGTCTTAACGGCGGTTCGTGGACTACATCTACACCTGGAGGTGCAACCTTTACAGGATTAATAGATGGTGCTTATACAATCCGGGTACGCGACGCGAATGCAGTTTCTTGTTCTATTACACTGCCGGACGTAATAATAGCGCCATTACCTGTTGAGCCGGTATTAAGCACCAGCACTACCTATAATTGTGATGGCACAGGAAATATTACCGTATTACCTAATGACCCTTCATATCAGTACAGTATAGATGGAGGAGCCCTACAGGCTTCCAATGTCTTTAATAATATTGCCATTGGCAATCACCTTATTACCGTAGATTATGGAAGTGGATGTACAGTGGATACAGCTACTAACGTAGTTGCTGGCAATGCTTTTGACGCAAACATAACGAGTTTGACCAATCTAAGTTGCAACGGTTCGGCTGATGGCACTATTACTTTTGAAGTTGAAAACTTCGATCTTGTTAATGGGTTTGAATATTCTGTAAATGGAGGTGCTTTTTCAGCTCCACAAACAGTTTCTCCTGTAACCGTTAATGGCTTAAGTGCCGGTGTACATACTATTGAAGTTAGAGATTTTTTAGATAATTCTTGTACAGTTACACTTTCTGAAACCCTGACTGAACCAGCTCCTTTAGTTGCTTCAGCTAGTATTACGGTGGAGTTTACTTGTAACAATACAGGGGCTACGATAACTGCCAGTGCAATTGGAGGAACGCCAAGTTATGAATACCAATTGGAAGATAATGTAGGTGGTATAATTACTCCTTATCAAGCCGGAGTTGATTTTGTAAGTGTCCCTGCTGGAGATTATATCATAAGAGCCCGGGATACAAATAACTGCGAGGATCCAATAGATGCGCCTATTACGGTAGTTGCACCTGCTAATCCAACTTTTACTACTACTCCAACGGCCTGTTACAGTGGGGCCAACGATGGAACTATCCTTGTGGATGTAACTTCGATCCCAGGAAACGGAGGCTTTCAGTTCAGCATCAATAGTGGTCCGTGGCTAACGCCTACACCATCTACGGCAACAAGCTACACCTTTAATAATCTGTCATCAGGTAATTATACCATAGATGTCAAAGATTCTTATGGTTGTGTTGGCGTTCAACAAAACGTAACTATAAATCCAAGACTTGCTGCCAACGCGGTTTTAACGACAGACCTTACTTGTTTGGCGCCTGCATCTATTACTATAAACGCTAGTGGTGGTTCGGGAACATATTCCTATGAATGGTCTAATGATGCCGGTGCAACTTACTTTAACACCAACTTTGTTGGAAATGTTTTCACTTCTAACACGGATGGCACGTATATTTTCAGAGTAACCGATACAACTGCTCCTGCCGCTTGTATTGTAATAACTAATTCAGTTATCATAAGCCCTGCAGACACGCCGGTAATTACAACAGTAACTCCGACTCATATTCTTTGTAATGGAGATAGTACGGGAATGCTAGACGTGGTTATCGACACATCAATAGGCAGCCCTCCATATGTCATAGAGGTTATAGAGACTATTTCAACAACGAATTATGGAACCCAGACCACTGGTCTGCCTGCTGGTGATTATGAAGTCACAATAACGGATGCCAAAGGTTGTGTTTCGGTTCCTTTTGCAGTAACTATAAATGAACCCAACCCTATCGCTTATGATATTAATTTGATCCCAATTACTTGTAATCCAGCTACTGGTACAGATCCGGGTTCTATAACCGTAGAAAACCTAAGCGGTGGTACTGCAGAATACACCTACCATTTAACAGGAAATAACGGTTATTCCGCATCTTATTTGACAACTGCCGGAGGTGAAGATCATACCTTTGCTATACTTGAATTCGGTATTTATGAAGTTGATGTGGTTGACGCCAATGGTTGTTCACTGAGAACTACTAATATAATTGCTTCTCCGCCAAATGATCTGGATATTGATGTATCTACTCTAACTGCAAGTTGTGCGGCAGGAGGTACAGCTATAGTTACGGTTTCATCTGCAGTAGGTAGTGGTAATTATGAGTTTGCAATTTTGGACAGTTATACCATTCCATATTCGGCCTCTTATCAGGCGCCGGATGTTGTAGGTGGAGATACTTCTACATTTACAGGGCTTATACCTGGAGTTACTTATACTTTTGTGGTTCACGATTTAACCACCAATTGTTATTATTTTGAAACTGCTGCTACCCCAATAAATTCTCCTTCAAATATGACGTTAACGTCATTGGTTGAGGCAAATGTAACATGTACCGGGGCTGCAGATGGTAATGTGAGTTTCACTTTTGATAACTACGATGTAGGTGCCACACAGGTCGACTACGAAATATTTAATGCACAATCTAATATAACCACTGGTTTTACCGGGTCTTCACCAGTAAATCCGCCCGCAGGACCTGTAAGTATATCAAATTTTGCAACATTGCCTCCTGGTGTATACTATGTATTGTTAACAGAAATTAATGGTGCGTTTGCTGGTTGTTCAATTGGTTCTTCAAACTTTACCATCGATGAATCAACCAACTTATTGTCGGTTACAGCAGCTTCTCCAGTTAATGATAATTGTAATGTGAATGCGGGTGTCATCACAGCAACACCTCAATTTGGTAGTGCCCCATATGAATTCCAATACTTACTAAATACGGCGCCAGCTCCAACTGCCGCTTCACCCGGATGGACAAGCAGTACTACTGTAAACGTTGAATCCGGAGATTATATCGTTTACGTAAAGGATGCAAATGACTGTATTCAAAACGATCCTGTTACTGTAGCTTTAGATGCAAGGCCAGAGATTTCACTTTCAATAGTAGATGAATGTGTGGCAGAAGGCTTGTTTGAGGTTCTGGTAACTCTTGATGTTCCAAGTGTCGCACCATATCAGTTAAGTATTAATGGCGGCCCATTCCAAAATATAGTTTTTGACGGCAGTAACCAATATCTCGTTTCTGGATTAAATTCGGGAGCTGCTCAAACGATAGCGGTTAGCGATGTAAACGGCTGTGCAGACACCGATCCTTTTACAATTATTCCACCCCTGGAATTTACTGTAATGCAAACCGCATTATTGGATTGCGAACCAGGCATGGCAGCCAATGCCGAAATTACTATAGAGGTAACTTCGGGTTCTGGTACTTATGAATTTGAAATTGATGGCCCGGGAGCTATTGATCAGGCTAGAATTGCTCTTCCACCCACTCCATATACCTGGACTGGAGCAAGTGGAGCTGGTTCCTATAATGTGATAGTTCATGATATCAGCACCACGCCTCCTAACTGTTCGCAAAGTGTTATTGTAGATGTTCCCTCTGCTATACTTCCAAACTTTACAGAAATACATACCAATGTTACCTGTAACGGAGGGGCAGACGGTACGATAACTATGATTGAAATAGATAATGGTAATAACCCTTTAACCTATACCTTAACTCCGATGCCTGTTGGTGTGGTTTTAAATGACAAAACCTTCGAAAACATTCCTGCGGGAACCTATGATGTCAGGGGAACAGGGGTTAATGATTGTTTTACAGATATTTTTTCAATTACCATTACGGAGCCAGCTATTATGAATGTTCCGGCACCTGCTATTGTTGAATTTGGCTGTACTTCAGGAAATAATCCTGAAAATGCTACATTAACAATTGACGACACCTTAATTACAGGCGGAAGCGGGGCTTATGCTATTTATGAATTCATAAATGATCAGGGTACTCCGGCACCAGGAGATGATGTGGTGGTTCAAACAGGTTCCAACACCACCTATATAGAAACAAATGTTACCGGTGGTAGTTATGTTATTAATGTCTATGACAGCAATGGATGTCTTGGGTCTGCAACAGCAATAATTTTACCATATGACGAATTATTAACGGCTACTGCGGGGATTACCAATGCTATTAGTTGTAATCCGGGAATGGATGGTGAAATTACTTTAACCGTAACATCAACAACTAATAATGCGGCTAAATTTGAATACAGCATAGACAATGGTGCTACGTATCAGGCTTCAAATGTTTTTAGTGGTTTAGATTTTGGTGTCTATAATTTCCTAATCAGACATGTAGATACAGGATGTATATTAACTGCTACAGAGACCATTACTGATCCTAACACCTTTAATATAGTGCTGACTAAATTACAGGATGTAATCTGTTTTGGTACTGAAACCGGAGAAGTTACCATAGAATTAACCGATGCTACATATATTGGGCCTTTTGACTGGAATATCTATGATACCAATGGTACTCCGGCAAATACGGCTGATGATGTACTGGTAAAAAACGGAACAAGTCCTACAAACGGACCAACAGGGGTAATTACACTTTTTGCAGGTGATTATCTTGTGGAGGTTATTCAAAACAACCATCCAAATTGTACGAATACACAATTATTTAACATCGCAGGTCCGCCGGCAGCTATTACTGCCAATACCAATGTATCACAAATTACCTGTATAGGAAACGATGGCATTATAGAAATCGTAGATGTTCTAGGGGGCTGGGGTGGCTACACTTATTATGTAGGAACCGTGCCGCCAACTGGTCCTGGAGATTATGTTGCCGGTCCAAGGTTTGAAAACCTTGTAGCAGGTACTTATGAAGCCTGGGTTATAGATTCAAGTGGATGTGAAGAGATGATCCAGAACAACATTGTTCTTGCAGATCCTCTTCCAATTACGGCTACTTTGCAAATCAATCAGGAAAACTGTACCAATCTTCAGGGTGAAATTGAGGTAATAGGAACAGCTGGTGGACAGGGAAGTAATTATACCTACCAATTAATAAAAGATGCAGCGCCTTTTGGTGCGCCACAGACTTCAACTGTTTTCTCTGGTCTTGGAGCAGGAAGCTATGAAGTTCAGATAACAGACCAGTGGTCCTGTACCACAACGATAGGGCCGGAAGTGCTTTATGAAGAGATGTCATTAATAAGCACAGTGGTTAAACCAATTGATTGTACTGCAACTCCTGATGGAGAAATTACAATTACGGTTACCGGAGGATCTGCTAATCTTAATTATGTAGTCACATTCCCTGATCTGATTACATCAGTAATAAATAATACAGGTGTTTTCACAGGATTAGATCAACCCGGACCCTATTTGTTTGTAGTGACTGATTTAGACACTTCTAATCCTGTATGTACAAAAACTATAACGCAGGAATTAGATGCGCCTACTCCTGTAACATTTGATCCACATACTGTGATTGATGTGTCTTGTAATGGGCTAAGTGACGGAAGTATTACGGTAAACCTGGAGCCGGTTGCTCCCGGGGTAAACGATAACCCAATCTATATCTACAATCTTTACGACGCAGCAATTTTAATTGCCGGACCACAAACTAGTCCAATTTTTAATGGTCTGCCTGCCGGTTCCTATGAAGTAGAAGCTATTTCGGACAGAGGATGTTCATTAAGAGAGGTTGTTATTGTAGATGAACCAACTATCTTAACAGTTGCCGCGGTAACAACTGCGTTCAATTGTAACCCCAACAATACGGTTAATCTGGCTACCATTACAGCAACTGTTGGAATAGGAACAGGAACGAGTCCGTATTTATACAGTATAGATAATGTTAATTTCCAGACATCAAACACATTTGATGTTGTAGACACAGGTCTTATTCAAAATATTACGGTCTATGCCCAGGATGCAAATGGATGTACGGCTACAGATGCGGTAGTTATAACTCCAATAAATGTATTCACCGTAGCTGTCTCACAAGACGTTGCAATTTCTTGTGTGGTGGCTGAAGAAATTACGATCACGGTTACAGATGATGGTAATCCCGGAAATACGTATACCTACGAATTACTCCCGCTGGGCAATCCTAATGGAGTATTAACGTCGACCCCAACAAATACTACTGCAGAATTTGATTTAACTGCTGTGGGAAGTTATACATTCAGAGTTACCGATACGACAACCGGATGTTATGTAGATTCTGCACCATATACTATTGCGCCCTATGATCTTATAGATGTGGTAGCAACTGCAACGTTGCCAGTGGTTTGTTTCGGGGATACAAACGGAGCCCTTGAAGTAGATATTACCGGATATACCGGTACTTATAACTATGAAATCTTTACGGCAGCAGGTGTTAGTACAGGAATAACAGGTTTAGGAGATACAGCAACCAATCCTTTAACTATTACAGGTGTTTCCGGTGGAAACTACTTTGTAAGGATAACGGAAACAGCAGCTCCTTTGTGTGTCGAAGATTCTAATATTATAACGATTATCTCACCTGATATGCCTCTTTCGGCTACTGTTAGTGAGGTTGCAAATGTAAGTTGTACAAATGATCAGGGTGAAATTTTAGTAGACCCCGAAGGAGGTTATGCGCCTTATGATATAGTGTTGACAAATACAACAACTGCCGCCGTATATACCATTAACGACGTGAATAGTTATCTGTTTACAGGACTTTCGGCTGGTAATTATACTATTGCTATTACAGATGATGGAGGATGTATTCTTAACGATACCGAAATTTTGGTGCGGCCAGTTCCAATCACGGCAGACATTACTGCAACACCTACAACATTGGTTTGTTATGGTGATACGAATGCCACAATTACAGCTATAAATGTACTCGGAGGACAGGGTATCTATCAATATCAATTAAATTATTACGATCCAACCGGAACAGTAATAGATTTTAGTAGTGGTGGACAAACCAGTCCCGTGTTCAACAACATTGGTGCTGGCATATATAGCATTACTGTTTCTGATGGATGGAATTGCGATGTGGAGACAATTCAGGTTGCTATTACTGAACCAACAGATGTTTCCGGTTCATTAATTCAATTGGTACCGCTTACGTGTACAAACCCGGCGGAAATTGAACTGACCGCTACAGGCGGGACCGCACCATATGAATATAGTACGGATGGCATAGCTTATTCACCAATGTCCGGAGGCAATACTCATGTATTTACAGTTCCGGCTGGGATATATCAATATTATGTACGCGATTCAT
>Ga0265303_10000089_pt1 | contig 39785 bp, 32 predicted proteins | sample Helome_2_FD_192494 | JGI IMG/M metagenome (GOLD analysis project Ga0265303, IMG submission 192494) | Marine sediment microbial communities from subtidal zone of North Sea - Hel_20160317 (Illumina Assembly) | ecosystem: Environmental > Aquatic > Marine > Subtidal zone > Sediment ... | reverse complement strand
TTTTAATTTGAAACCCTTCGGACTTGTCGATCTTACCGCATCTACTGTGTCAGATGTCGTCCCGCATACGATAGTATTCGAGTATTTTGAATCGGTTTGTAACAACGCCCTTGGGCGCCTGTCCACCGCAGGCGGGTTAGATGCATTTTTAAGATAGGTTTTAGAAGAGTTGCTTGAGGTGTGCTACCAATTCCTGAATTTTAACGCCCAGAATCGGCCAGAGCTGCCAGGTCAGATAACCGAAGGACAAAAGGAGTAAGATGATGACCAACGTCATGGTTAACCGACGGACGCCGTTCTTTTCAGGTTTTACCCGGATGGGCGGTGGCGCTGCTTTATCGGTTGATGGTGAGCCAAAGGAGAAATCCGGCTGCTTTTTGACAGGGGTGAATTTTTCAACAATTGGTTTAGCGGTCACATGTGGTATGAACACGGCCGTCGCTCCGCATTTTTGAAACGCTTCGATAAACATGACAGCCTTTTGCGCCTCAATATCATTACTGAGCTCATAAGGTGTATTTCTGATCTTTTCGGTTAACGTATCAGCGGAGGCCCCTTTTGAAAATTTTAAGAGCAGCATAACGACTTTTTTTTCAACTTCTCCGGCCGGCACTGTCTTTAGAATCAGTTTTCCGCGCTGGGTCTTGTCCATTACAAAAAGCCTTTCTTTCCGCTGCGTTTTTAACGGTCCGAAACCAATCCCTCTGGTCGCACAAGCTGCGCGCCATTGATGGGGATTATTCATCTTCATGCCGGATCCAGGCATTGACCATCTTCATTATAGCTTTTTTTCTTTAAGGAAGTCAAACCCTTACAAGAAAAGGCGGCGATTGAAAAAATTCAACCGCCGCCGCGTTTGTGGATATTTTCAGATGTTGCTTCAGGGCATCAATTTTTTTCAATCGCCGTAACGCGGATTGGGATATTGACGCTCAACCAGCGTACAGGCTAAACCAGCTCATTGGGTACATTATTGGATTCGTCAATGGCCGGTTCACCCGTGAGCACCTCCGGGTTTTGCACCCCGAAATACTTGAAGATCGTCGATGCAATCCCAAACGGTTCGCTCTGGTAGCTATCGTTGGTCGGCGAGGTAAACTGTCGGTTTTGAAAAGCGGTTCCGATGCGCTGGGTTTTTCCGACCAGCTTTCCTAGGGCGCGGCCGGTAATGTCAGCACCGCCGAAGGTATACAGGTTCTGGTTGTTGCCATGATCCCACCCCTTGGAGTCATTCACATTAACATTTCTGCCGAAATCGCCGAACACATGCATGACGATGTTGTTGGCTTCCATCAACGCCAGATGCCGGGAAGCGACCTGCATGGCTTCCATCAGGAGCTGTATGCGGTTTGGATAGCGGGTCAAAGAATCGGAATGATCGTCCCAACCGCCCAGACCCCCGCTGCCCATACTGATGAAAAGGCTTTCCGGGTTCTTGATCGCCAGGCTGACGGCGGCCAGCAACCGGTTTGCGAAATTGGTGTTCGGATACTGAATTTTTTGTCCGGTGCCCGGATCAACGGGTAGATCTGCCATAATTTTTTCACTGTTAAAGCTGCTTTCAATAAAATTCGACAGCTCGGCGCGTTTGATAAAGGCATTGTTGACCTTTTCAAACTGCGGGAATTGATTCGACTCGGTTTTGGCCAGAGCTTCCAATTTTTGATCATTGGCGGCGTTCAGAAAGCTATTGCCAGAGCGCGCGTAGGGGTTGTTGAAATTGGCATCCAGGGCCAGGGGCCGCAAGGCCGAGGGAAGATCTAGATCACCCGGGCTAAACACCCGGGAATCACCTTCAAAGGTGACGAAGGGCAGCAATAGCTCATCAACGGCCTTGCCGAAAGGATTAAACTTCTCCAGGACAGCCGCTAGGGTGGTGGCGATGCCGGGGTTGGACAGGTCCAGGTTGCCCAACAGGTTCTGGGCAATACAGCGGCCATGGGCTTTAGAGTCATCTTTAATGCGGTTGATGGTGCGATAAAGTGACATTTCACCATTAGCCAGCAGTTGTTCCATGATATTACCGCCGGCGCTGCCCCAGAAATTATTAGCGGTAATATCGTTGTTAGCGTTATTCGGATCCAGGCTGGCCGGATAGGGATTTTGGGAATTGGCAGCGATTTCTTCGATGTTGGTTAAATTGCCGGCCAGCTCTGATGGCCCGCCGTATAGAAAAATATGGATAATCTGCGGCATCATCGCCGGAGCGGTATAATTGAGCGTGTCCGGCAGGGCTGCCTGGACTTCATTTCTCCAGACCATCGGCGGCAAGGCCAAAGAAAGGCCCCCGATTCCGGCTGCTTTTAGAAACTGTCTTCTCGTGAACATTATTGCACCTCCTTTTCAAACGGCCGGGTATGGTATAATTCCGATAGCCGGGACAAATAGTCCAGCACGATAATGGTTTGCTGCATTTTACGGTCATCACGGTTAAAACCCCGATCAACGATAATGGCATTGAGCTCATCCAATTCCTGTTCACTGGCGTTGCGAGACAAAACCGTTAAGAATAAATAATCGATAAACTCGTCTTGCACCAGGCTTACATTGATGAACGAATCCTGCCAACCGCCGTCGTTGTCGTTGTCCGGGTTGCCTTTGCGGTCGACCAAAAGCTTTTCGCGGACCGCCTTATGATAAAAGGCAAAACTCAGGGTATCCAGGGGTACGCTTGCCTGCCTGCCCAGCTTATAGATCATGGCGGCCTGTTTCATGTTGTTGAGACTGGGAAAATTTGAACTGCCGGTCACCCGGTTGAGGTTCTTGAAAAAGCTTTTATTGGCGTACCAGTCTAATCGATCGGTCAGGCTAAAGAAGACTTCTTCGAATTGCTTCGGTCGCTCCACATTCAGCAAAAATTCTTTTGAAAAGAGGATGTTTTGGAAAATATCGTTAAAAGTGGCCGGATCGTCTTCAACAATGTCATTAACGATTGCGGCCTTGTCTTCCGGCAGATACCCGTAAAAGAAAATGTCTACCAGCTTTGAGGCCACGGTGGGGATCAAATCGGCATGGTCGGCTACGGCCCGGTAAAATTCCGTACATTCGACTACGGTGGTTTCCAGGATTTGAACCGGCTCGGTATTTTTTTCATTGCCGATGATCAATCGGTATTCATCGTCTTGTTCCTCCAGCGACCAGTTCTTGCAGGCCTGGGCCGCCAGCGGGACTTCGGCATCGTTGAAGCGCTTTAAAAATATTTCCATCATTTCCCGGGTGTTGTCTTCCGGTGAGCGAAACCGACGCCAGTTTTCCTGAGAAATCATATGCGCATATACGATCTCGCGAATCGTATCGCTCTTTCGAATCATCGTCACCAGGCGCTCAAAGATCCGTTGCGCGTCTTCATAGGCGACGGTATCCAGCTCAACAGCCGGTGAAAAAAGGATGGTGTTGGTCAGCTGATAGGCCATCCACAGTTCAAAATAGTTTTTACTTAACGGAACCTCGTAGAGCAAGGCCAGCTGATACTGAATCGGTTCCTGTTTTTCGTCGAATTCGTATTTCTGTTTGATCAGATCGCGGTACCGGGTCTCATTGACCGCCTTGGACAGGTCGTTTTCGATTTTAGCCACATAATTTTCGTCGGTTTGAAGGGCCAGGGCCGCAACACCGACTCCCAGATCGAAAAATTCATCCGGCGCGACGCCCTTGAAAAGTGCGCCCATCACTTTGTTGGAGACACCCAATTTATCTTCTTCGGTCAGTGCATTGAAATCCTCATCGCTCAAGCGCTCCAGGCTTTCTTCCACTTGCGAACTGCCCGCGGAGCCGTTTGAATCGCCCGATCCGCTACCGCCTCCGCTGCCACATGCCACCAGCAGAAACATCAAAATAAGAATTAACGGGATACGCGTGTTTGTCATAGCCACCTCCATTTTTTTTGATATCTGGCCTGCCGTAGCACTCGAGACCCAGTATAAAAATTCGGGTTGAGCGGCAGACCGAATCTTGCACTCCGGCAGAATTCAAAAACAAATTTTATTCCCATGCGTAAGTTGAATGGCCTTCACCGGTTTGGGAAATCTGGTGAAGTTTTCTTGAAGATCTGTATTCTGTAAGGCTTAATAATATGCTTGTGATGCGGCTTAAGGTGGGGGCCCCCTCTTTTATACCGCTTTCCGTATTTATATTCCAAAATAAGGAATTGGGGTATAAGTGGTTGTAGAAAAAAACGTTGGAATAATGAAACGTTTTTTTTGCAACCCCATAAGACCGAACAGAGAACATTTTGGGGATCTAGTCTAAGCAAAAGACATACCATAAAGTGAGATACATCATAGGGCAAATAAATTCAGCTGGTTAGAAATAAGCTGGCAAGCCGGCTTCTATTAAGCGGGGTGCTGATTATACTTTACTATACAAAGGGGGTATCTTTATGTGAACAATGCATCGATGTAGATTCGCGTCAGACGAGGATTAATAAAAATTTGGTAACAAAGTATCGATGTAGATTCGCGTCAAATGGGGATTAATATATAGTATCGTTAATAAAGGAAATGGATTGAATTGATTTGCACGGTTATACCGCTTTCCATATTAAAATTCGATGTTCTGCGGCGTCCGCGGAAAAGGTATAACATCCCGGATGTTGCGGATGCCTGTGATCATCATCAGGAAGCGCTCAAAGCCCAGGCCGAAGCCACTGTGAGGCACGCTGCCGTAGCGCCGGGCGTCCAGATACCACCATAAAGGGGTTTTGTCCATTTTCATTTCGTCCATGCGCGCTTCCAGCACCTCCAGGCGTTCCTCACGCTGACTGCCGCCGATAATCTCGCCGATGCGCGGCACCAGTACATCCATGGCGGCCACGGTCTGCTCATCTTCATTGACCCGCATATAAAAAGGTTTGATGGATTTAGGGTAGTCAAAGACAATGACGGGCTTTTTAAAGTGTTCTTCGGTCAAAAAGCGTTCATGTTCGGTCTGCAGATCGTTGCCGAAGCCGACCGGATACTCAAAATTTTTACCGGACTGACTCAAGATATCCACCGCCTCGCGGTAAGGCAGACGGGTGTAATCGGATTGGGCGATGTTTTCCAGAGTGGCCATCAGCTTTTTATCCACCCAGCGAGCGAAGAGTTCCAGATCATCGGTACACACGTCCATGGCATAGGTGGTCAGTTCGCGAATGAGCGCTTCGCCCAGGTCCATGTTACCGTCAAGGTCACAGAAGGCCATTTCCGGTTCCACCATCCAAAACTCGGCGGCATGGCGGCGGGTGTTTGAATTTTCCGCTCTGAAGGTGGGCCCGAACGTGTAAACATCCCCCAGGGCCAGGGCAAACATCTCGGCCGACAATTGTCCTGAAACCGTCAGATTGGCTTCTTTGCCAAAAAAATCCTGCTCGTAATCGGCCCGGCCTTCTTTTTGGGGCGGATCGCTCAGGTCCAGGGTGGTCACTCGAAACAGTTCCCCGGCGCCCTCGCAGTCCGAGCCGGTCAGAATCGGTGAATGCAGATAGCGAAAGCCACGCTCCCGAAAGAACTTGTGGATTCCGAATGCCATTTCGGAGCGGATGCGAAAGGCCGCCCCATATTTGTTGGTGCGGGGTCTTAAGTGGGAGATGGTTCTTAAAAATTCGTCGGAATGCCGTTTTTTTTGCAACGGAAAGTCTTCCGGCGCCAGATGAATGATCTGCAGATCGCCGGCCTGGATTTCCCAGCGCTGGCCGCCCCCTTTGGATTCGACCAGGCTGCCGCTGACGGCGATGGCCGAGCCGGTGGTCAGCTTTTTGATATCCGTATAATTGGGCAGTTTTTCATCGACCACGACCTGAATGTTCTTCAGGCTGGAACCGTCATTGACTTCGATGAAGGAAAACCCCCTGGAATCACGCCTGGTGCGCACCCAGCCTTTTATCAACACCTGCGCCAGGGGGCTGTCGCATTTTAAAAGCTTAAATACCTTGGTGCGTTCCATGGGAACTCCCTTTTAATCGTTTGCCCGTTGAGCCGGTTAATTCGGTATTCTTCTAATTTTATTTATAGCATTCTGATGCTGACTCGGCAAGATCTACTCTTGAAAGATACCATCCAGAAGTTTTATGATACATGATACCGGTCAAGCGCCTCAGCGTCATTATCGGGCTCATCAATGGCGGCGTTATTTTTAAGGAGAAAAACCTGGCCGCGCGCACCATGGGCACGCTGTTGAGGGTGAGCGGTGCGGTGTTGATTACCCTGAAGGGAAAATAGAAGTGCTGAGCAATGAGGACTGAGTTTGTTGAAGACAGAATGCTCGAGATTTAGGGCTTCAGGTGTCGGTTAACAGGTTCCAAGATTTAGCGTTCAGTGGTTCAGTTTCGAACATTATGCATGCCGGTGGCCAGCATGCGGTGATTCTAGTCGAGTTAGAGCCAGCACCAAGGACCGCAACCTCTGAACCTTTGAACCCTGAACCCCGAACCAAGATAGACTAAATGGATATGTCCAGATACAGACCGGTGGAACCGCCTTCACTTTCCAAATCAGCGGCGGATGAAGTCAGGGAGGCGTGCAGCTGGCTGAACAGCCCGCTGAATTCCTGCCCGAAAAGGGCGTTGCGCACCGAAGCCGCGCCCTCGAAGGTTGCCAGGGCAGACTCAAATTGTTGCTGCTCCGAGCGGGAGAACTGAAATACGCCTTCTTGCGTCTTTTCAAAATCAAAGTTGATGCCGAAGTCGGTGTTAAATCGGGATCCTTCTGAACCCGACCATGATGTGACGGCGCGGCGGATGTCATTGCGGACCCCCTCGAGGAATGCCCCCGGCGACCCTTTAATCACCGAATCATCGAACAGCGTATTCATGGCACTGGCGATGTTACCGACCAGGGTGGTCAGCATAGGACCGGTTGCGACTGAGACCGGTGTTGCATTGCCAACCGGCTGCTGCTCCCAGGGTTTTTCGGCATTCTCTTCTACAATTGAGTCGACGATGCGATCCGCGACATCGACAACCGCGACACTCCCGGCCTTGATGGCCTGCACAGCCTCGCGTATCCGCATGACCTGCTGCCGGGTGAAGATCGATTGATCGCGGTCTACCGCGGCAGGGCCTTGATGGCGTGCCGTCGTGACCGCACGCTGCCGCTGAATGGAATCGATATACCCGAAACCAAAGCGAAAACTCTCGTATGGATTTATCCCCCCGTGCACTTGCATTTGATCACCTTTTCAATCTGGCGGCCCAATGAAAAAAGCTGAGTCACCATTTCCGGGTAACCCAGCTTTTCAGCCTCCCTATACAACCCGGCCGTCCACCTCCGGCGGACCCGAGGCTTTCCGTCCCCTGATTACTCAGAGTTTGGCATTATCTTGAGAAACTTCTCTTCTCGATTCTCAATTTATTCAAAGAGCAAAGCGAAATTATCCAATTTTTGGTCTGATATCGATCCAATTATCATATCGGTCTTTTGCAAAAGGAACTTTAGCTCAATTTGATCAGGTTTTTCAACTCGTCGGTATCGTCGGGTTTGACGGGAAAATGAGTTTTCAAAAGTTCCCCGATTTTTTCAACCGCCGCGCAGATGGCATCCGCCGGACACTTTTGCTTGATGCCGGCTGTGATTATTTTGACGATATCATTCCACTGGCCTGCGGGGACTTTGGCGTTGATGCCCCGGTCGGCCAGGATCCAAACCTTGCGTTCAAATACGGATATCAAAACCAGCACACCGGTTTCCTCCCGGGTGCGGTATAAACCCTGATCGAAAAATTGGGTTACTGCGGCTTCTTCAACCTCATCGTCGATTTCCCGTTGAGATATAAAAATGCGCTTGAGCCAAAAGGTACGCTTGATGACTTCATGGAAAAGGATGAAAAAAACGGTTAAAAACCCTAAAAACAGCCACATATTCTGAGCGCCGATCCAAAACCATGCCCCCACCAGAGGCGTCGATATCAAAGCCAGCGGGAGCGCAAAGGCCGTTGCGCCGATAACATTGGCGAGCGGATATTGATAGCTGGTCGAAATAATCATGACGACAATTTCGCCGGCTGTTAATTTTTCCGCCGCTTTTACCGCATTTTTCACGCGGGTGCGTTCATCTTCCACCAAAAAATTTTGGGCCAGATTTTTCATTCGTCATTCCCTACCAGGTCATATTTCTTGCTTGTTTCATCTACCAGCCCCCGGAAGCGCCGCCGCCACCGAAGCCACCGCCCCCACCGCCAAACCCGCCGGTTGAAAACCCACCCCCACCGGTTCCGCCGGACCACCAGCCTCCGGTATGGCGATGATGGTGATGTCCGTGGCCGAATATCAGGGGTGATCCCAGGAAGCTTAAAATCAAACCCGCCAACAAGCCGATGGGAATCGACAGCAGAATCCAGATGGGACTGAGATTAAAGAAAAGACCGGCAGCCAGGGGTGCCAGCACACCGCCTGCGGCAATACCCATGGGACGGCGCAGCCGGCCCAGCATGCTGATAAAGAATAAAAAGGCGATCAAGCCGCCGAAACCCGAAGACGAATCCTTTGGCTTTTGGCCCCCGCCGGCCGGGACTTTTTCAGAGGCCTGATATTCACCCCTGACCGCCCCGATCATGGCCTGGACACCGTCGATTACCCCCTGATTGAAATTACCGGATTTAAACTGTGGCACGATCACGTTGCGAATGATGCGTCCGGCTATTAAATCGGTAAAGGAACCCTCCAGGCCATAACCAACTTCGATGCGAATTTTGCGGTCTTTTTTGGCAATCAACAAAATTGCGCCATTATCGAGGCCTTTCTGGCCGATTTTCCATTGATCTGCCACTTCGATGGAAAATTCCTCCAGTACTTCGCCGCCTAAGGAAGGAATGGTCAATACGACAATCTGGGTGGAATCGGTCTGTTCCAGACGACTCAAGACCGCCTCCAGCTGTTGCCGGGTGGCCGCTGAGAGCATTCCGGCAGTATCGTTTACCCGCCCTTTAAGCGGCGGTACCTCCAACGCCAACAGGCTGGGGATCCAGAAAAAACAGATCAGCCAGCCGATGACCAGAAATTGTATGATCCGATGGCGTTTTTGCGGTTTCATAACTGAAGTTCGTCGGCTAAAGGCTTTGCGTTAATCGCTAAACTTGACTTCGGGTGCGCGTGCGGCGCCCTCCTCGGCCTTGATGTATTCTTTGCGGTCCAGATGCAGCAGCAATTTGTTGGTCAAGCTGTTGGGAAATTTTCGAATAGCGAAATTAAACGTTTCCACACTCTGATTGTAACGCTGCCGGGCGACGTTGATGCGGTTTTCGGTGCCCTCCAGCTGGTTTTGCAAATCTTGGAAATTCTGGTTGGCTTTTAAATCCGGGTAACGTTCGACCACCACCATCAACCGGGCCAGGGCCGAAGACAGCGCTCCCTGGGCGGCCTGCAGTTGCTGAATTGCTGCGGGGTTGCTGAGATCGGATGCCGAGACTTCTACAGACGTGGCCTTGGCGCGGGCATTGATCACCGCTTCTAAGGTTTCTCTTTCATGGGCGGCATAGCCTTTGACGACTTCAACCAGATTTGGAATCAGATCCGCCCGTCGTTGCAGGTTGGATTCCACGTTACCCCAGGCACTGAAAACCGCTTCCTCGTTTTGTTGCATGGTATTATAGCCGCAGGCATAAAAGAAAAATCCCACCAGGCCGACCAGCAACATTCGGAACATTACCTTTTGCATACTAACCTCCTTCAAAAATCCACGTTTGGATTTTCACTTATTTTCACTGGGCTTGAAACTGTTAATTTAAACTTGGAACCAGAAGTGAGCAATTTTTTTTATGAACTCCGCCATACGTAGTCTATGTGACGACAATTTTCATATAGTGATTTTTAAAAATTATTTCTAGGATACAAAACTTGAACCTATCTTAAAAATAGTAGATCACGCCCAAGGGCGCGGCGCAAACCGATTTAAAAACGGAGCATACACGTCAGTATTCGAGTATTTTGAATCGGTTTGTAACAAAGCCCTTGGGCGTTAGATGCATTTTTAAGATGGGTTCTATTGTTTGACGGTGATATAATACCCCTGATCCCCCCTCTGCAGCAGTATCACCACCGAATGTTTCTGCCGATACTTGACGGTTGCTTTTTTAAAATCTTCCGTGTTTGAAATCGTCATGTCGTCAATCTGGCGGATGACATCGCCGGGACGCGCACCGATTCTGGCCAGGTGGCTGCCTTTGGCAATTTCAGAAATCACCACGCCCTCACGGGTCAAGATGCGATAATAGTTGCGGTTTTTTGGGGTTATGTCTTCAACCCGAATTCCCATGGTGCGGAAGGCCAGATTTTCGGCCCGTTCCATGGGAAACACCCGGGTTTTAATCGATACGGTTTTTACTTGGTTGTCGCGCCAGATACGGGCCTTGAGCGAATCTCCGGCGGCATATGTTTTTTTAATCGACCAGTAATCCCGGGCCGAGGCTATTTTTTTTGAGCCGATGGCTAAAATGATATCGCCTTCTTGCAGGCCGGCTGTGCGGGCCGGGCTCTGGGGCTCCACGGCTTTAACCAGAACGCCTTTTTTATCTGGGACTTTCAGGTAGCCGGCCAGTTTTCGATCCAGGTTTTGGACGCTGATGCCGATCCAGGCCTGGATCACTTCGCCGAATTGAATCAGATCGGCGATAATTTTTTTGGCCTTGTTGATGGGAATCGCAAATCCGATGCCCTGGGCTTTGGCGTAAATGGCGGTATTGATGCCGATCAGATCGCCGTTGATGTTTAACAGCGGCCCACCGCTATTGCCGGGATTGATCGAGGCATCTATCTGGATAAAGTCATGAAACACCATGTCTTCGCTGCGAACGCTGCGATTGACGGCGCTGATGACACCGGTGGTCACTGTGTGTGAAAAGCCAAAAGGATTGCCGATGGCAATCACGGTTTCACCGATCATAAGATCATCGCTGCTGCCCATATCGATAGCCGGTAGCTGGTTTTGGGAGTTGATTTGCAAAACGGCCAGGTCCGAATCCGGATCGGCGCCGACGATCTTGGCATCAAATTCACGTTCATCCTCCATCACCACCTTGATTTTTCCGGCCTTTTCGATCACGTGGGTGTTGGTGAGAATAAAGCCTCTTTTGCCGTCAATGATCACGCCGGACCCCAGACTGGTACTTTCCTGGCGGCGTTCGAAGCGCGGGTCAAAGAAATCTTTAAAAAATTCATCAAAAAACGGATCCATGCCGAATCCGGAGAAGGGATTGGCACGCTTGCGGACTGGATAGGAGGAGCTTATGTTAACGACAGACGGGCTGACTTTACGCACCGCCCGCACGACCGGACTTTCGCGCGCGCCTTTCAGACTCCAGCCAGGTTGTGGAAAAACCAGAAAAATAAGAAGTAAAAGCAAGGCAAAAAGGGTGCGACCTATCCTATCCTCGATCAGCATTGAGGGTTTATGCATATATGTCCTTCCGGCAACGCAACCTGTCTCGGTTTGAAATCACGACGCCATTTGGCTGCTAAAATATAAACATCGTGCCATGAAAATAAAGACGACAGCTTCTATTTTCTAAGTAAATCTGGTAGCATGACCACACTTTCGCATCAAGTATTCGCGGCTGTCACAAAAAAGGCAACAAAATAAGTGAACTAAAACTGTCAAAGGTCGGGCAGAAAAAATCCCCGACCCCTCGATTATTTACATATAAAAAGCTTGGCGCCTTTGCGATAGCTTTTAAGCCGCGATTCATTTAGGCACCTTTTTGGATGAGCGCCGCGCGCTGCCGACAGATCCCATGAGCATTAAAACCATTGAAGATATACTACCTCTGGTTGAAAAACCCAGCCACTATCTGGGTGGGGAAATTAATCAGATCAAAAAAGACCCGGACAACGTCAAACTGCACTTTGCGCTGGCCTTCCCGGACCGGTATGAAATCGGCAGCTCCCATTTCGGAATGCAGATTCTGTATCATATCCTCAATGCGCATGCGGATATCGCCGCCGAGCGGGTATTTGCGCCGGGGTTGGATATGGACCAGCAACTGAGAGCAGCCGGACTGCGCTTATTTTCTTTGGAATCCCGTCGGCCGCTTGACCGCTTTGATATTATCGGATTCAGCCTGCTTTACGAACTGAACTACACCAATATCTTAACGATTTTGGAGCTGTCCGGCATTCCGTTTTATGCCGACCAGCGGGACAGCTCTTATCCGTTGATTATCGCTGGAGGCCCGTGTACCTGCAACCCGGAGCCGGTTTCGGATTTTTTTGATGCCATGGTCATCGGCGACGGTGAAAAAGTCACCCTGCAGCTGGCCGAAAGTTGGCTGGAATGGAAAAAGAACGCCGCCAGTGATAAACAAGCCCTTTTAAAACACTGGTCACAAATTGAAGGAGTCTACATCCCTGCATTTTTTAAGCCGCGCTATGATGACTGTGGTTTTCAGACGCTGGAGCCGCAGAATCCGGATTATACGCATGTGAGCCGAACCATCGTTGCCGATCTGGATCAGGTGCCTTTCCCAAAGAAACCGATCATCCCCTTCGGTAAACCCATACATGATCGACTGCGGCTGGAAGTTGCCAGAGGCTGTACCCGCGGCTGCCGGTTCTGTCAGGCCGGCATGATCTACCGGCCGGTGCGGGAACGCTCGCCCGATTCACTGCTTGCTCTTTGTGATCAATCCGTCAGCAATACCGGATACGAAGATATTTCCCTGCTGTCTTTAAGCACCGGCGACTACGGCTGTATCGTACCGTTGATGGAGCGGTTGATGTCGCGCTATGCGACTCAGAATGTGGCGGTGTCCCTGCCGTCGCTGCGGGCTGGAACGCTGACGCCGGAGCTGATGAAACTGATCAAAACAGTGCGCAAAACCGGCTTTACAATTGCCCCTGAAGCCGGCAGCCAGCGGCTACGCGACGTCATCAACAAAAATATCAGCGCAAGCGAAATTAGAGCGACGGTCAAAAATGCCTTTGACCTGGGCTGGCAGGTTATCAAATTGTATTTTATGATCGGACTCCCCACCGAAACCGAAGCGGATCTAAAAGCCCTGGTGGATTTAGTCAAATCTCTGCGAAAAACCAGACGTCCTGACGGGCGCCGGGGTCAGCTCAATGTCAGCGTGGCGACCTTTATCCCCAAACCCCATACCCCCTTTCAATGGGCTCCCCAGCTGTCATTGGCCGAATCTGAGGACCGCATCCGGCGGCTTCAGGAGCAGCTCAAACTGCGCGGCATTAAATTTAAATGGCAGAATCCGAAAGTCAGCTGGCTGGAAGGGGTTTGGGCGCGCGGCAATCGCAGGCTGAGCCGGTTGTTGGTAGCCGCCCATCAGAAAGGCTGTCGGTTTGACGGTTGGAGCGATCAGTTTCGATATGATTTGTGGCAAGCGGCTTTTGAGGAGCAGGGTGTTGACCCGGATTTTTTCACCATCCGTGAAAGAGACGTTTGTGAACCGTTGCCCTGGGATCATATTCACACCCAGGTGACCAAAAAGTTTTTGACCGCAGAATGGGAGAATGCACTTAAAGGCACTTATACGGCGGATTGTCGTGTGGATGCCTGCAGCCAGTGCGGCGTTTGCGACTTTGAACAAATCGAGCCGTTAACCCACGGCACCTTAAAAGACAATATCCCGCGGGCGCAGCAATCCGCTGCTCTGAAATCGGCGGCATTTAGAAAACTCCATGTTTTTTATACCAAGCGGAATCAGGCCCGGTATTTCGGGCATCTTGAACTGGTCAACATTTTTCATCGCGCCTTAAAACGGGCCGGAATTACAGTTCGGTTTTCAGAGGGATTTCACCCCAAACCCAAAATCTCCTTTGACGATCCTTTGCCGGTGGGAATCGAAAGCCAGCAGGAACGCTTTATTATATCCGCACCTGATTATATTCGTCCCCAGGAGGTGAAGGACATGTTAAACGAGCACCTGCCTGGCGGGCTTGAGATCAACGCTTGCCAAATAGCACCCCAAAAATCGCCGACCACCCTTCGCCGGCGCATCCGCTACAGAATTGCCCTGACAGAAGGGCAATTCGACAAAACGCTCTTGAGGGCTTTCAACGAGCAATCGGATTTTACCATTACGCTCAGCGGTCGAAAAGGAAAGTTGAAAAAGATAGATTTAAAGGATATCGTAGTAAACAGTATATTGCGCGATTCAAGTCATTTGGAGCTGACCCTTCAATCCGAGCCGGGAAAAACCGTGCGGCCGTTTGATGTCCTGCGCCACATATTTAAATTAAGCGATGCGCAGGTCAAGCAGGCAACAATCATAAAGCTAAGCGCATAGCGCATAGAGCAAAGCGTTTAGGACCTGCCTATACCAGTCGAAGTATTTCTCGCTATGCGCTCTGCCCTTGGCGCTTTGCGAAAAAGCGGAGCTTTTAACGATGTACAAACAGCTGATCATCAATGTATTGGATCATGAAACCCGTGTGGCACTTTTGGAAGATGGAACCATCGTTGAATTATATGTGGATCGCGGGGATGATTCGGATGTTGCCGGCAATATATATAAAGGCAGGGTATTGCGCGTATTGCCCGGAATGCAAGCGGCTTTTGTCGATATCGGTCTGAATCAGGCGGGTTTTATTTATGTGGACGATGTTTATGCCGCTGATTTAAAAGAATTCGAACGTCTCTTTCAGATTGATTCCGAGGAGCCGGACGCCGAAACAGATCCGGAGCCGGCCCCGTTTGACTACCGGCGCAGCCAGCAGATTGAAGAACTGGTTTCAGAGGGCCAGGAGATAATGGCCCAGGTTGCCAAATCGCCGATTGGCACGAAAGGGGCACGCATCTCATCCTACATCTCCCTGCCCGGCCGCTTTCTGGTGCTGATGCCCTCGTCCGATCACATCGGTATTTCGCGCAGAATCGAAGATGAAGCCGAACGCGAACGTTTACGGCAGGCTGTTATGGATTTGCGCTCCAATAACCATGGCTATATTGTGCGCACGGCAGCTGAGGGCGAGCCGGAAGAAAAATTGGCCTCCGAAATGGCCTTTTTGAATAACCTGTGGGCGAACATCCAGAGGAAACATGAAAAAGCCCCCACTCCGTCCATTTTGCATCACGAGATTTCCGTGAGTCTGCGCGCGGTGCGGGATTTGCTGATCCATGAAGTCGAGAAACTGGTGATTGACGCCAAACCGACCTATGATTCGGTGTTGTCTTTTCTGGACACGTACATGCCCACCTTAAAGGATCATGTGGTGCTTTATGATGGCGCTGAGCCGGTTTTTGATGCCTATAATCTGGAAGGCGACATTTCGCGAGCGCTGAAGCGCAAAGTCTGGTTGAAATCCGGCGGATATATTACCATAGAGCACACCGAGGCGCTGGTAGCGGTTGATGTCAACACCGGCCGCTACGTCGGCAAACACAACCTGGAAGAAACGATTTTAAAAACCAATCTGGAGGCCGTCAAAGAGATTGCCTATCAAATTCGGCTGCGGGATATCGGCGGTATTATCATTATCGATTTTATTGATATGGATAAAAAGTCCAACCGGGAAAAAGTCTACACCGCTTTAAATGAAGCCCTGTTAAAAGACAAGAGCAAAACTCATGCGCTGCCGATGTCTGATATGGGGCTCATCCAGATGACCCGCAAACGCACACGCGAGCCGCTTACGCGGATTCTGTGCGAGCCTTGCTATTACTGTGACGGTGAAGGTTATATCATATCCAAGCAGACCATCTGTTACACTATTTTTCGCGAAATTTTGCGAGAATCCCAGGACATGAACGGTATCCGGCTGACATTACGGGTCAACCCGCAGATCGCCGAGCTGCTGCATGACGAAGAAAATTCCCTGATCGCTGCTCTGGAAAAAGCCATCGGCAAGCAAATTGTCATTTACCCCAACACCACCTACCACCTGGAAGAGTTCGATATATTTGAAATTCATCAAGAATAGTCATTTAATCTTGACATGGTTTCAAGCTTGTGATTTATATAAAAATTTCGGGCTATACTAGCTCGGGCCGGAGAATATGGCTGTTGGTATCCACCTGATAATTAAAAAACATATAATAATATAAGGAATTTATAAAATGAAGCGCACTTTTCAACCCAGCAGAATCAGACGGGCCAGAAATCATGGATTTCGCAAACGGATGTCGTCTAAAGCGGGTCGCAGGATAATTAATCGACGCCGGGCTAAAGGCAGAGCTCGACTTGCCGGTTAAATCGACCCGGTTATTGAATTGGGTGATGGATCACGATGCGCTTTTCCTTTAAAAAGGACGATCGAATCCTAAAGCGATCGGAATTTCTTGAACTTACCCGATCCGGGCGCAAGGTACAAAACGACTGCTTTATCGCATTATTCAAAGCGGGCCGACTCGATCACTCTAGGCTGGGCATTACCGTTACACGAAAGGTCGGAAAAGCTGCACTCCGAAACAGAATCAAACGATTGGTACGCGAATATTTTCGATTAAACAGGCGGCATTTAAATCAAAACTGGGATATCAACATTGTAGCCAAAAAAAAGTCCGCAGACCTTTCAGCTGAGAAGGTGTTTTCATCCCTTCAAGACTTGTTTGAACAGATTGTGAATGGTGTTGATTAAAAAAATCATATTACTATTGATGCTCACATCAATCAGGGCTTACCAGTATACACTATCTCCGATATTGGGTCCCTGTTGTCGTTTTTATCCAACCTGTTCAAATTATGCCTATCAGGCAATCCGACAGCATGGTCTGTTAAAAGGCCTGTTTCTGGCATCCAGACGCTTGCTACGATGTCATCCCTTTCATCCTGGTGGTGTTGATCCGGTTCCCCAATCTGCGCATAACAAAACGATGCGAACGCCTTTTGCAGGATAAACACTGAATGGTTAACGGCGCAGGCTCTGCTCACCTTGCGAAGACCCCAGACGATAAACCTGTTTGATCTCGAAATGACGGGCTTCTTTTGCGGCAACCAAAGAGGGCCTCATTTTCACAACCTGCTGTTAGGAGAAAACAATGGAACAATCGCGATTGTTATTAGCCATCGTCATCTCGCTGGTTATATTTCTGGCATGGCAATTTTTTTTCGCTCCCCCCCCATCTGAACAGCAGCCGGTCAAAAAGGCCGAGGCGCCGGCGGGTGCAAAGGAACAACCGGTTCAAGAGAAAGATCAGGCAAAGCCTTATTCGGCAGACAGCGAACAGACAGGTTTGACCGCGCAACCCGCCACCGGAGGTACGGCTTCCCCAGTCGCAGGGACCATTACCGTGGAGACGCCGCTCTATGAGGCCAAAATTTCTGAGAGCGGGGCCGTGGTTTACAGTTTTTTGCTAAAAAAATACCGCGAACATGTAAAAAAGAATTCACCATTAAAACAAGTACTTATAAACGACAAGGCCCTGGGCGTCGGTCATCTGGGATTCAGCGGCAAAAGCATTGCGGGGCTGGATAAAGCTGTTTTTAGCACCGATCTGACCGCCGACCGGCTGGTGGTAAATGAGCGTACCCGGAATCTGACTTTTGGATGGCGTTCGCCCGAGGGTGTTGTGATCCAAAAAACCTTCAGCTTTGATTCGGATTCTTACGTCGTTGGTATGGATGTAACGCTAAAAAATGGATCCGGACGCGGCATCCAGGATAGGCTTATCGTTGGCCTAAACGGGAAGGCCCCCGGTGACAAGCGGATGTATGCTTTTGAGGGGCCCAGCGCCCTGATCAATGATGAGCTCCTAGAAATTAAGATTAAAAAGCTGAAGGATCAGAATACCTTTGACGGCAAAATCAATTGGGTCGCGCTGCAAAGCCGCTATTTTATGTCCGGCCTCATCCCCGAAATGATCGACGAAGCCGGATTACATCTGGCATTGGAATCAGAAAAAGTTGTGACGGCTCAATACCAGCAGCCGGAAAAAGTCATACCGCCCGGTAGCCAATACACTTACAAATACAAACTTTATATCGGCCCCAAAAGAATCAGCCAGTTAAGAAATGTCGGCAATAATCTGGAGAAGCTTATCGATTTCGGCTGGTTTGATTTCATTGCCAAACCCTGCCTGTGGCTTCTGAACTTGTTTTACAGCGTCATCCCCAATTACGGTGTGGCCATTATTATTTTAACCATTCTGGTGAAACTTCTTTTGTGGCCTTTGGGATCAAAAAGCTATAAATCCATGAGTGAAATGAAAAAACTTCAGCCACTGATGAAGGAGATCCGTGAAAAATACAAAGATGACAAACAACGAATGAACCAGGAAGTCATGGGGCTGTATAAAACCTACAAAGTCAATCCTTTAGGCGGTTGTTTGCCTATGGTTGTTCAGCTGCCGGTATTTTTTGCGCTTTACCGCATGCTTTACGAAGCCATAGAACTGCGACACGCACCCTTTTTTCTCTGGATTGATGACCTGGCGGCACCGGACCGTCTGTTTCGTTTTGATTTTTCAATACCCTTTATGGAACCCCCTTACGGTATACCGATTTTGACCGTCGTCATGGGCGCCAGTATGCTCCTTCAGCAAAAAATGTCGCCTCCGATGGGAGACGCCACCCAGGCCAAAATGATGATGTTTATGCCCATTATTTTTACCGTCATTTTTATCAATTTTTCATCCGGTCTGGTTTTATACTGGCTGGTAAACAACATTTTATCGATTGCCCAGCAATATTATACTCAGAAAAAATATTCCTGATTATGGAGGTTCTTATATGTCAGCTAAGATGGAATTCAAAGCCAAAAACGTTGACAAGGCGGTTGAGCGGGCCAGTGCAGAACTCAAATTGCCGAAAGAAGATCTAAAATACGAAGTGCTTTCCCACGGATCCAGCGGCATATTCGGTTTGTCCGGCACCAAAAAAGCCAAAATTAGGGTACAGCTGCCGGAAGAGACGCTGGCGCCGGAAGAAAAGGCCATGTCCACTGAGGACGAAAGCCGTCACCCAGATGAATTCGGCCCGTCTCAGGATTCAGCTGAGATGTATGCGGGCAAAGATGAAGCGAATTTAAAAGAAAACCAAAGCGGCCAGGAACTTTATTCTTTTCCTGATGATCCCGCTGAAATAGGTCGGCTTGTTTTACAGCGTATTATCGACACCATTACCGCGGATGCTAAAGTTTCGGTTGAAAAGGATTCGGATCGATTATTTTTCAATGTCAATGGCGGAAATGCGGGAATTTTGATCGGTAAACGGGGTCAGACCCTGGATGCCATTCAGGCCATCGTCAATAAAGTTGTCAATAAGCACAATCAAAACCGAATCCGGGTTCTGGTGGATATCGAGGGCTATCTGGAGACCCGCAAGGAAAATCTGGAAAAAATGGCATTACGGCTGGCCGAAAAATCCAAAAGAATCGGCAAACCGATGACTTTGGGCCCCATGAATGCATATGACCGCAGGATTGTTCATCTCGCGCTGCAAGATTTTTCCGCGATTCAAACCCGCAGTCGGGGAGAAGGTCCTTTAAGAAAACTGGTGATTCTTCCCCAAAAAAGGAATGTGGCCCGACGATAGACGTCGGACGATCGCGCACTTGCGGCCTTTAGCGGTATTTCAGCGGACGAAAACTGATGATAAAAGATCCAGATACCATTGCGGCCATTGCCACACCCGTCGGCCGGGGTGGCATCGGCATTGTTAAGATATCCGGTAATGATGCTTTTGCGCTTGTACAAGCCATTTTCAGGCCGCTAAAAAAAGATCGCGATACGAATGTCGGCAAAAGTCGGCAAGAAAAAGGTCGCAGACCATTCGAATTTGAAACCCATCGGCTTTACTATGGGCACATCATTGATCCAGACGGCGGCCTACCGTTAGACGAAGTATTGTTATCGGCCATGAAAGCCCCGCACACCTATACCCGCGAAGATGTGGTCGAAATTAACGCCCACGGCGGCGCCGTGGTTTTGCATGCCATCCTACGGCTGGTTTTAAGTAAAGGTGCCCGGCTGGCTGAACCGGGTGAGTTTACCCGCAGGGCGTTTCTCAACGGACGCATCGATCTTACCCAGGCCGAAGCAGTTATCGATGTCATCAATGCCCGGACGCAAAAAAATCTGGAGCTGGCGGCTGCCCAGATGACCGGAAAGCTAAGGGACCATGTGGTCCAGGCCAGAAGCAGATTAATCGATATCCTGACGCATGTTGAAGCGGCCATCGATTTTCCGGAGGAGGTTGAAGATTTTATCAGCCCCGAAAATACCGTTAAAGCGCTCCAAAAAGACGTTTTGGCACCCCTTAATGGTCTGATCCGGAATTATATCGATGCTCATGTTTTCAGAGACGGTATTTCGGTGGCTGTGGTCGGACGACCCAACGTAGGCAAATCCAGTCTTTTAAATCAGCTGGTCGAAAAAGACCGTGCCATTGTAACGGATATGCCCGGAACCACCCGGGATATCATCGAAGAGATCCTAAATCTTCAGGGAATACCCGTTGTCATCAGCGATACGGCCGGTGTGCATCCGACTGAAAATCCGATTGAAAAGATCGGCATTGAAAAAACCCTCACACACGTCAATGGGTCTGATTTGGTTCTTTTTATGATTGAAGCCAATTGTCCTTTGGACCCCGATGATCACCTTATTTATGAAAAGATCAATTCCAAACGCATCATCATGGTGCTGAATAAAATCGATCTGATCCAAAAGGACAGCGAAACAACCCTTCCGGACAACTGGCGTTTTGATGACCAGGTACGCATTTCGGCCCTTTATGACCGCGGGATCGATCAACTTAAAGACAAAATAATTAAGATGGCCGGCGGACAAGACCCCATTGATTTGAAGACAGTGATCGTCCCCAATTTAAGGCATAAATTGCTGCTCGAAACCAGTCTTGCTGCTGCGGAAGCTTTGATTGAACAGCTACAAAACGGAACTTCTAGCGATCTGTTGGCCGTCCACCTACAGGAGGCAATCAATGCGCTGGGGGTCATCAGCGGTGATAATGTTAAAGTGGATGTGCTGGATCAAATTTTTAGCCGGTTTTGTGTGGGAAAGTAACGTTTCAAGATTATAAGGCCCCAAGATACTCTTTAAAAATGCCAGCCGCAAGAAACCGGAGGCCAGAAATCATGGCAGATGTTTCACGTGAAACAATCCGAACTGGCCTTAAAACGCCCATCTTTTACTCGATGACTGTGTTGCGATCCGCTTCAAAATGCTCACGTACTAACGTGTACGCTCCGCTTTTGAACCGAATCCCGCCTTGTCATCAAGCAAAATCTGGGATTTTAAAGCCAGTTCGAGTTAATATTAATTCTTAATTGTGCTACAGTTTTACCAAAATAAAATTGATAGGAGATACCCTGACCCATGAATTTTGATTTTTCACCCTATTTTAAAAAATATGAGGCCCTGGTTTCAAAAGGGGACGAAGCATTTGAACACGTAAGACAGGCCTATGCAGAAGGCGTAAAATGTGAGGAAAAATGTGCAGATTGCTGCCATGCGCTGTTCGACCTAACGTTGATTGAAGCCCTTTATATCAATCATAAATTTAATGAGAAGATCAAGGAAAGCCAAAAAGCCGACCTTTTGGAACGAGCAAACCGGGCCGATCGCAGGGTTCACAAGATCAAGCGCCAGGCCTATAGAGACCTGCAGGCCGGCAAAAGCGAAGACGAGATTCTTGCCGGACTGGCCCGGGAACGGGTTCGCTGTCCGCTTTTAAACGAAGCGGATCTGTGTGATCTTTACGACAACCGTCCCTTGACCTGTCGCTTTTACGGCATACCGACCGCCATAGGAGACCAAGGGCATACCTGCGGAAAATCGGGTTTTAAAAAAGGTGAGCAGTATCCGACCGTGAATCTGGATTCAATCAATAATCAGCTTCAGCAAATATCGGCGGAATTGATTCGGGATCTTAAATCCAGGTATTTGAAACTGTCGGATATGCTGGTGCCGCTGTCAATGGCCTTGCTCACACTTTATGATGAAGATTATCTGGGGATTGGGGAGGAAAAAGTCGCTGAACCAGCACCAAGAAAAAAACGTCAAAGGAGAACCCTATGACCGAATTTTCTCCTGATGAAGCCGAAAAACGAAAACGGGCAGTTTTCGATAGCATGGCCCCCCGTCGCCAAAAGCACATCTTAAAAAAGGGATATGATAGATGGGATCCGTTCGAAGAGCCCAAAGATCCGATTGACATTCGCAAGGATAAAACCAAACGGACCACCCAGATGCTGGTCAGAGAGTTCTTACAATCACGCCGTTCTGATGAATACAGTAATTCTTACGGTCGCGGAGTACTGGATCTCGCCCTTGGTATTGTTAACGAAGATGATTATTTCCGGGGAATGTTCGAATTTTCCTGCTGGTACCAGGATCTTTTGAAAAAAGAAGGACAAATTTGAAAGATTTTTATATCGACCGCTATCCGGTCACCAACTACCAATACCAGAGTTTTATCAAGGCAACCGGCCATCGTGAACCGATTCTGCTAAATCATCCCCTGTGGGGACAGCCGATGCGGCCGGTTGTGTTCGTGGGATGGGATGATGCCCGCACTTATGCCGGCTGGGCCGGAAAATCTCTTCCGACACAGCAATAAGCTAAACAGAAGACAGAGGACAGAAATCAGAAGACAGATAACTGCGGGCCCTTACAATAACAAATTATCTTTGTGACCTTAGTGTCTTTGTGGTGAAAATGCCGACAGTCGAATCAGACGAAAAAACTCCACAAAATCCCGGCGCAAATTGCCGAGCCGATAACGCCCGATGAATTGCATGCCATCCCATGCATCAGTAAAAAGTTCGTCGGGTCCGCTTTCAGACCCATCAAATGAACTTCGCGGGCGGAACCGGGCACAGCGGATACGCCGGCCGCACCCAACAACGGATTGATTTTTTCTTTCAGGAACAGGTTCATAATTTTAGCAAAAATTAGGCCCGATGCGGTGGCGATTGAAAATGCCACGGCTCCCAGAAAGAAAATTCCAAGAGATTTCGGCGTCAGAAAGACATCGGCCTGGGTGCTGCAACCCACCGTAAAACCGAGGAAGATCGTGGCGGTATCGATAATGGCGGATTGGGCGGTATTGGCCAGACGATTGACAACACCACATTCTTTTAAAAAATTTCCGAGGAATAGCATCCCCAGCAGCGGCAGGGCAGTGGGTGCCAGAAAACAGGTCAGCAAGACACCCGCCACCGGAAAAATTAACAGTTCTTTCTTGGAGACTGCCCTGGCGGGCGGCATTTTGATCAGCCGTTCTTTTTTGGAGGTCAGCAGCAGCATGATCGGCGGCTGAATAACCGGTATCAATGCCATATATGAATAGGCTGCTATCGCGATGGGCCCGATGAGGTGCGGCGCCAGTTTTGCCGTTAAAAAGATAGATGTCGGCCCGTCGGCCCCGCCGATAATTGCAATCGAGGCAGCTTCCTTGGGGGCGAACCCAAAAAACAGGGCACCCAGCAGGGTAAAATAAATCCCCATTTGGGCCGCAGCTCCCAAAAGCATTAATTTGGGCTGAGCCAATAAAGATGAAAAATCGGTCATGGCACCTAAGCCCAGAAACACGATCGACGGATAAACACCGGTGGTAACGCCAAAGTATAGATAGTGCAAAACGCTGTTGGATTCATAGATACCGATACCAAAGCCTTTGAAGAAAGGAATATTGCCCACCAACATGCCAAAGCCGATGGGAACCAGCAGCAAGGGCTCGTATTTTTTGGCGGTTCCCAGATATAAAAAGGTACAGCCCACCACGAGCATGATGTAATTGCGATAATCTGCCAAATAGTATCCGGTATTTGCTAAAAACTGAATCAGTAGATCGAACATGGCTTATCCTTTAATCTTCTATTTGTTTATTCCAGGTGAAGGTACCGTCTCCCTGTGCCACCAGCAATCCGGCCTCTTGCAATCGCTGTATCGACAGATGAGGGTGAGGCATGTCATTTTTATTAGCAATTTCAAATAGTTGTGAAAGTTTAAAGGGCTCTTCCAACTTGTCTATCAGGGGTTGGTAAATGCTGGCAAGCTCATCAACGGCCGGAAGGTGGCGTTCCTCATAAACACGGGCATCCACCGCTTCTGTCACACCGGCATCAGCGGGGGCCTTTGTCTTGAATCGATCGATTATCTTTTGTCTATCGTCCCAGAGTTTGAGCAATTTGTGGATCTGGGAAATAACAAAAGATAGCGCAACCAGGCCTATAAACACAATCGATGCGCCCACTGCCGCCATGGCCCATCCATTTTGGTTCGTTATGTTTTCAAAGCCAAACAATTTATGCCTCCATGTTGCATGCGTGCTTCGTACAAAAGCACAAAATTAAAATAACAAATGGCAGCTTACCTTTTTTATAGAAAAGTTTCGCTATTCAAAAAACGCCTGTCTCAAAAAGCATTTTATTCAGTATTCGTATTGTGTTGAACTTTTTCTCCCGCGAAAAGCAGACCGATCAGGTAAGATATGAAAGATATGAAATGGTTCCGGTACAGGCTAGTAAACGAATTAATAATTCATACATCATTGAAGATGTCAATAAAAAATCTGCAAATTGTTTCACGTGAAAACGTCCCTGAAAAGGGCCGGCATTCAGAAAGCAGATAATTTTATAAAATTTGAAACGCGCTTTGTTATTAATATTATTCAAGAAATCATTTTACATCATTTTACAGATTCTAACCGCCTGAAATTTATTAAAATAAATTTTGCTAAATTTGAAAATCAGACTTGACCACAGGCAAGTATTTTATTTATAAAGGCAGAACCCTTTTTTACATTTATATATGATCATAACGTATTTTGGTGTTCCTAATTAATCGAGGCAAGGGCCCTTGTTTGGGATTGGATACCATGGGGCCCGGGTAGCAGACTCTTTAAAGAATTATTTCGTTTTCCCAGCAGTGACGATAAGCCTTACCATTTCGCATTACAAAGGAGGAAAAATTCATGACAAAAAAAATATTTTGTGGGTTCGTAATCAGCTGTCTTGTTTTTGCCTTCATATTGGCCACCGCCGGTCTGGTATCGGCAGAAGAAAAGCCCAATGTCTTCGGGTTGCTTCTCGTCGGACCTTACAACGACCACGGCTGGAGTCAGGCCCACTATGAGGGCGGCAAGTATGTCGAGAAAATGATGCCGGGCAGCAAGATGATTTACATTGACAAAGTTAATCCGGCCGACCGCCAGGGAGTCACCATCCCGCAATTGGTTGACGATATGGTAGAAAAAGGCGCCACGCTGATCATTGCCAACTCTGACGACATGAAAGACGGAACGCGTGAGGCAGCGGCAATGCATCCGGATGTACACTTCATTCATATCTCCGGAGACGATGTGCTGACCGGCAAAGCCCCGAAGAATTTGAGCAATTTAATGGGGCGCATGGAATACGGCAAAATGATGGCCGGATTTGCGGCGGCCCTTACAACCCAGAACGGAAAAATCGGCTATCTGGGGCCTTTGATCAACGAAGAAACCCGCCGCCTGGCTGCTTGTGCGTATCTGGGTGCAAAATATGCCTGGGAGAATGTGCTAAAAAAAGATCCCAAGCAATTAAAATTTCAGGTCACCTGGATCGGCTTCTGGTTCAACATCCCCGGTGTTACGGCTGACCCGACTCAGGTTGCCCAGAATTTTTTCAATACCGGGTATGATGTGGTTATCTCCGGCATTGACACCACCGAAGCGGTGGTGGTGGCCAAACAGAAAAAACAGGAGGGTAAAGCCGTTTGGGCCATCCCGTATGATTACATCGGTGCCTGTGAAGGTGCTGATGATGTTTGCCTGGGTGTGCCTTACTTTAACTGGGGGCCGGGTTATGTGGACTTCGTGAAAGCCGCTTTCTCCGGTAAGTGGCAATCCAAGTGGGTCTGGCTGGGGCCGGACTGGAAAGACATCAATAATCCCGATACCAGTACCATTGGATTTACTGCCGGCCCGGCGCTTTCAGCGACCGCCCAAAAACATCTGGCCAGTTTTATCAATGATCTGGGTTCAAAAAAGATCAACCTGTTCAAGGGTCCCCTGAACTATCAGGACGGCAGCCCGTTTGTCAAAGCCGGCCAAACCGCAAGCGATAAAAAGGTCTGGTACATGGGACAGCTGCTGCAGGGGATGGAAGGCGCCAGCAGCGCCAAATAATTTTTAATTTCTAAATGGGTCTTTTTTCGATGAGCATTGTTCTCCGCGAATTTCAACCTTCGACGTACTATCAGTACGCCGAAGGCTGAAATCCTTGTGCGGCCGTGCTCATCAAAAAAATCCCTCATTAATAAATTAAAAATATTTTTCTTCATTCATTAAATTAATTTAGACGACCGGTTATTAGATACATCGATATAAACAAGCTCTGTCTTAATAAATATCTACACAAAACAAGGTGCAGGAGGTGCGCGCGAAGCCTTCTGCACTTTTTGTTTTCCAGTACGCCATCACTCCATTGCCTCTAAAACCTGTTTACATTTTAGACCGAATCAGTCTATTTAGCTTCAACTCGCTAAATTAAATTAAAGACATTTACTGACCATGCAAATAGAGCTGCGAGATATCCACAAATCCTATGGCCCCATAAAAGCCAACAACGGGGTCGATTTAAAAGTGACCCCCGGTGAGATCCACGGAATTCTGGGAGAAAATGGCGCCGGCAAAAGCACTTTGATGAAAATCCTGGCGGGTTTCAGTCTGCCGACACGGGGCCTAATTCAAGTCGACGGCGCTGCGGTTGATTATCGAAATCCGGCTCAGGCCGCCGAGCTGGGCATCGGCATGCTTTACCAGGATCCGCTTGATTTTCCGCTGTTAACCGTGCTGGACAATTTTATGCTCGGGCAAACCGAAGGGCTTGGCCCGCAAAGGAAAAAATTTCGCCGAAGATTCGATGCACTGACCGAAGCCCTGCATTTTACTTTAAAGCCGGATGTTGCCTTAAATACGCTGACCATCGGGGAGCGACAGCAACTTGAAATTATTCGACTCATGGCACTTGGCATACAGGTGCTGATCCTGGATGAACCGACTACCGGCATCTCCAGTACGCAGAAAGAGGTTCTTTTTGATGCCCTCAAGAAGCTGGCAGCCGAGGGCAAAAGCATCATCCTGGTGTCGCATAAGCTGGAAGATGTCGAGGCGCTGTGTGACCGGGCAATCGTGTTGCGCCATGGCAAGGTCACCGGCGAGATGGATCGGCCTTTTGATTCCCGGGGACTTCTGGAAATGATGTTCGGTACGCCGCCGGTTTTTCCTCCGCGCTGCTCCGAAACCCCGGGGAAAGAAGTCCTGGTCTTGAATCAGGTATGCGGCATCGGTGGACGCGCGGGACTTCAAGATTGTGATGTCATCATCCGTGAGGGCGAAGTCGTCGGACTGGCCGGTCTTGAGGGCAGCGGACAGGGGGTTTTTCTGCGAATTGCCGGCGGTTTAAAACAGGCAAGGCGCGGATCCATAAGCTTGCTGGGGTGCGACATGTATGGAAAAAACCATCACGCGTTCAAGCATCAGGGCGTTTCATTTCTGCCGGCATCGCGGCTTGAAGATGGGCTGATCGCGGGAATGCGGATCACTGAACATTTTGCGCTTCAGGCCAACCAGCAGCATTTTGTGGTTCGCTGGCTGGATGCTTTGCAGCACGCCAAGCAACAAATCGAAAAGTTTCAAATTAAAGGCCGGCCGGATTCAACGGTCGAAGAGCTATCGGGGGGCAACCAGCAGCGTCTGCTATTATCGTTTCTTCCCCCAGATCCGCAATTGCTGCTTCTTGAAAATCCCACCCGCGGACTGGACATTGAATCGGTCAACTGGGTCTGGCAGCATTTACACGCCTACTGCAGTAAAAAGACGAGCATCGTTTTTTCTTCGCCGGAACTGGATGAGATTCTGATGGTGGCCGATCGTGTGCTGGTTTTTTTCAACGGCCGGGTTCTCAAAGAAGTTAAAGCCGCTAAAACAGACGCCCAAGAATTGGGAAGGGCTATAGCAGGCAAGATTTAATACCTGAACTTTGCATGAAAATTAATGCGAAGTATTATAGAAGTAAAACAAAATACCTGTTCGGTATGATGGATAAAAATCATTTTATCGCATGAATTTTCACCCGGTGGGCGAGCCGGAGACTTCCATCGGTCCGCCGCAGGCGGATTATTAAGGGCGAAGCATAGTTCACTATAGCTTCGCCCTGAAGTGTCCCGTTCCATTGGATGACGCATCTGAATTTTTAAAGTTAAGGAGCGTCTCCTTGCATATGAAAGCCTCCGACTCGTGCAAAATTCAGGTAATATTTTAATTTCCTCGATCGAGTTCACGCGGAATAACATCGCTTTATCTAATAAGCACTGGGTTTAAATCCGATGCATGAAACAAATCCGAATGACCAAATACCAAAATTCGAAACATTTATTCTGCTTTTTGTTTTGATCATTAGAATTTTGAATTTATGTATTGTTTCGGATTTCGATATTCGAGTTTCAAATTTGCCGAGTGCCCGTGCGAAAAAGTAAAAGTCTACTCAGTTACCTTTGGCAACACCTCTTATGAACAGATTTGAATATTTGACGAGGCATTCCCGGCATGTTCTGGTGACCGTGGCTGCCGTGTTTTTTTTCACTTCCCTGGTTTTGATCATTGCCGGCGCCCCGCCGCTGGCCGCCTATTATCACATTTTTAAAGGATCTCTGGGGTCCTGGATTAAATTTTCGCATGTCATTAAAAGCTGGATTCCTTTGACGTTATGTGCCTGTGGCCTGCTGTTCACCTTTCGGATCGGTTTGTGGAACATCGGCATTGAGGGTCAGGTGATGATAGGCGCAGTTTTTTCAACCGCTGTTTTGCGCCTGGGGCTGGAAAGCCAGATGCCCTCAATTATCATTTTGGGTTCTATTATCGCCGGGCTGGTCGGCGGTGCCCTGTGGGCCCTGATCGCCGGCTTTCTGAAAACAAAGGGCGGCGTCAATGAAATCTTTGCCGGCCTCGGACTCAATTTTGTAGCCCAGGGCGTCATCCTATGGCTCGTATTCGGTCCCTGGAAGCGGCCGGGGGTGGCATCGATGAGTGGCACGGAGGTCTTTCCACCTGCACTTTGGCTGTCCCAGGTGGCATCGATCCGGCTGTCGCTGCCGGCGCTGGCCATTGTATGTATTGCTCTGATTTTAACCGCACTGCTTCTACGATACACAAAAATTGGTCTGCATTTAAAAGCCATCGGCAACAATCCGTCCGCAGCCTATTTGTTCGGTCTGAAACCGGCCCGTAATATGGCGCTGGCCATGATTTTTGCCGGCGGATTCGCCGGTGTCGCCGGAAGCCTTCAGGTCAGCGGGGTTTATCACCGTTTGCTGCCGGCCATATCCAGCAATTACGGGTATCTGGCCCTGCTGGTGGCCATGCTTTCCAATTATAATATCTGGCTGGTGCCATGGGTAGCACTCTTTTTCGCCTGCCTCAATGTCGGCAGCATCCAGCTGCCCATGGCGCTTCAGCTGGACTCTTCCTTAAGCGGTGTGATTCAAGGTGCCCTGGTGCTCGCCACCCTGGGAATTCATGGCTGGCGACGGCGACGGGCGGAAGTCAGAGGGCAGAAGACAGAGGACGGAGGTCACATGATAGGAGGCAGAGAACAGAAGACAGAGGACAGATAGAGGGCAGATGACAGAGCGCCCATAGAAAAGCAAAAGGAATGGAGCATGGGGCAATTTGATTTGCGATCTTTTATCTCATTCTTTCAGCGCTTTGCGCTATGCCCTCTGCGCTATGCCGAAAACCGTGTGCCGTGCGCCTTGAGCCGTGTGACGGTATGGATCCTGTACCCGATTGTTCTGATGGAATAAGTCAAGTAATATGACCGAACTGGATATTACGATTTTGTTTGCCGGCGTTATTGTTGGAGCCGCTCCGATTGTGCTGGCGGCCCTGGGCGAGACCATTACGGAGAAAGCCGGGCTTATCAATCTTTCTCTGGACGGCTCCATTCTGTTGAGTGCCATGGCCGCGTTTGCTGTTGCCTTTGAGACCCACAGCGTGCTGTCCGGTTTTATCGCCGGTGCGCTGGTGGGTGCGCTGATGGCTCTGACTGTGGCGGTTTTCAGCATTTACCTGGGTCAGAACCAGGTGGCCGTTGGGTTTGTTTTAACGCTGATGGGGCGCGACCTGGCGTATTTTATCGGCAACCCTTACTCCCGCATCCAGGGACCTCAGGTCAAGCCGCTGGCAATACCGCTGCTGGATAAGATTCCGTTTGTCGGGGATGTTTTTTTTCACCATAATGTACCGGTTTATTTCAGCCTGCTGTTGATTCTGCTGAGCTGGTGGTATGTTTATCACACCCCTTACGGTCTTAAGCTGCGCTCGGTGGGTGAACACCCCCGGGCGTCTTATGCCCGGGGAATAAACCCGCAAAAGTTGCAGTTATTTTATGCCATCTGCGGCGGCCTGCTGGTGGGTTTGGCCGGGGCCACATTTTCGCTGGCAACCAAACCCGGCTGGGGCCGCCCCCAGGGCGCTGAAGGTACCGGCTGGATCGCTCTGGCACTGGTTATTTTCGGTGGCTGGAATCCGGTTCGGGCGGCGATCGGGGCCTATCTTTTTTCTTTCTTACAGTTCCTCGGCATCTATCTCCAGGGGTGGTTGCCGTCGGTACCCGCCCAGGTCTTTCAGGTGGCGCCTTTCCCGTTGATGATTTTTACACTGTTGATCATGTCCATTGCGCAGAATGAATCCGTGCAGATCTGGGCCGAAAACAAAGCGCATGTCAGAGCCGTGCTGAATATGTTTTCGAGCATGGCCCCCTCGGCTCTGGGCAAACCTTATCGGCCGGACTGAAGCGTCCTCACGCAAAGACGCTAAGGCGCAAAGTATAAATTAAACCGTAATATTCTGTTATTATTGCCATATTGTGCATTCGAATTTAATTTTTCTAAGGGCGGTAGCATAAAAATAGTTGTTATTACAAAAAAAGTTTATCATAATCTTTTTGATGGTGTTAACTGAGCTTGCATTTCAGCCTTTTTATTCCTACAATCGTGTTAAGCTTGTTAGAAATTAGTTTTGTGTCTTATCGTATAATCCATAACAACATGACCCCATCCTGCGATCCGGGTAATCATTCTCACTCAATTTTAAAAGACAAGGAATTTTACAAATGAATTGGAAAAATCGCAAATTGATCATGGTGTTGATTTTGGTAATCGTCCCGGGCGCTTTCGCCGGTGTCCTGGCTTCCGACAACCTGGAGTGGGACGTCTATCAAACCCTGAAGCTGGACGCAACACCCATTGACGTGGCCCTTACGCCTGACGGACGGAAGATTTTTATACTGACCGAAAAGGGCGAAATTTTGATCTACTCATCAAGCAACCGGCCGGAGGCTAAAATTGATGTCGGCAAACATGTGGATCAGATTAAATTAGGGCCCAGAGGCGATACGCTGATTTTGAGCAGCGGCAAAAACAAAACAGTACAGGTGGTTACCATTGATTTTATCCAGACAATCAATACTTCCGGCGCGCCTTTTAAGGGACCGGCAGACGCACCCGTGGTGATCGCTGTTTTCGATGACTTTCAATGAAAGTACTGTGCGGGGCTTGTGCCCCTACTCGAGCAGGTGCTCGAGAAATATCCGCAAGATGTTAAAGTTGTTTTTAAAAACTTTCCCCTTCAAAATCACAAATTTGCCATGAAGGCGGCGATTGCTGCCCTGGCGGCTGAAAGCCAGGGAAAATTCTGGGAGTTTCACGACCTGCTATTTGAAAATTATAATCGGATCAATGACCAGAAAATTCAAGATATTGCCCTGGCCGTCGGCCTGAACCAAGAAGAATATGAAAAAATGAAGAAAGATCCTGCCATTCAAGGAAAGGTGAGACAGGATCTTTCAGATGGACGCCGGGCCGGGGTCCGAGGCACGCCCACCGTATTTATCAACGGCAGACGGTTGCGAGATCGCAGCCTCAAGGGATTTCAGGAGGTCATCGACAAGCAGCTTGAAAAGCTTGGCAAGACGGCCACCAAACCGTCTTCATAAATACAGCCTTAATGGGGCATGCCGAGTCACGATTTGAGGTATAAAGTTTTGAAAGAGGGACCGTTATAAAGTCCCTGCTGCAAACATACGCCCGGCTGTCAAATCTTATGCGCATATCGGAGGGCGTTTATCAAACCAGGGTTGCGCTTCCTCCAACTGCACGGCCAGCTGCAGCAGGGTGGCTTCATCTGCATAGCGACCCATAAACTGCACGCCGCAGGGCAGTCCATCCGAGGTCCAGTAAAGCGGCACGGACATGGCCGGCTGGCCGGTGAAATTGGCCAGCGGGGTAAACGGGGTTTTTGCCAGGTTTTCCACGGCCAGTTTGTCGATCACGCCCGAGGCGATCAGCAAGCGGCCCGACCCCATGGTATTGATCACTTTGAGCAAGGCACGCTCGATGGGTTTGGGCGCCAGTTCGCCGATTTTAAGCGGCGGGTAGGCCATTGTGGGGGTCAGGTAAAGATCATAGGTCTCATGAAAGCGGCTCATGATTCTGGCTGCCAGTTCCCATTCGCGCTTTGCTTTTACGAAATGGCCGGCAGCATAAGTGCGACCCAGTAAGGCCAGAGTCCAGGTGATGGCTTCCACGTCGGACCGTTTTGCTTTTCTCCCCAGAATTAATTTCAGATCGTCCATCAGAGCGGCAACTTCACCGGCGTACAGGATAATCAGGCCCTTGGCCAGGGCCTGGCCGTTAACGTCCGGACGCGCTTCTTCCACTTCGTGGCCCAATTCTTCCAAAAGCCCAACGGTTTGTTCTACCGCGCGGACGCATTCCGGATGAACGCTGGTATCGATTGGTGACCGGGTATTAAATGCAATTCTAAGACGGCCGGAGCGTTGTTCGATTTCCTTCATGTAAGGTCGTTGCGGTGGCGGGATGACATAAGGGGCACCGGCATCAACGCCATGGGTGGCATCCAGAATGGCGGCGCTGTCCCGCACGGATCGGCTGATAACATGTTCAACAATAGCGCCCTGCCAGTTCCGACCGTGGGGCGGGCCGTTGGGCGTGCGGCCCCGGGAGACTTTCAAACCGAACAGACCGCAGCAGGAAGCCGGAATACGAATCGATCCAGCACCGTCATTAGCCGAGGCCAGTGGCACCATGCCGCCGGCAACCGCGGCGGCGGACCCGCCGCTTGAGCCTCCCGGCGTATGGTCCGGATTCCAGGGATTGCGGGTCGGCCCGTGCAATTCAGGTTCCGTGAAGGCCAGCAATCCGAATTCCGGAACATTGGTCTTTCCCAGAATTACCAGACCGGCCTGTTTGTAGCGTTTTACCAGCTCACTGTCCTGAGCCGGAATGTAATTTTTACATGCTCTGGATCCCATGGTCTGGGGAACGCCGGCAAATTCTCCTAACAAATCCTTTAACAGGAAAGGCACACCGCAAAAGGGGCCCTTGGGAAGGGCCTCCTGAACCGCTTTACGGGCCAGGTCATACATAGGGGTGATGACGGCATTCACATCGGGGTTGACGCGTTCGATTCGGGAGATGGCTTCTTCGCAGATTTCAGCCGCTGAAATTTTTTTTTTATTTATCAACTCCGCCAGTCCGCGGCCGTCGTATTGATCATACTCTTTAAATCCCCCCATAATTACCTCCTGCAAAATTCTTCTGGATTTTGGTCTATCATTAGCTGATGCTATTTGGTGGATCAAGACAAAACCTGAATCAAGATTATTTAGTGATGATGGGAAACTGCTTGGGTGGAGTTCTGATGGTGTGCAGATGACACATGGACGGTGGCAGTCTCTGGTGATTTTAGCGATTCTGCGAAATCCGATGTTTTTTTCAGTTTTATTTCATTAGCGGTCACCTGCACGCAATATGTCGGTTGCTCGGTCCAGGAACCGGTGTTTAAGTATTTGATACTATTTATAAATTGTTCTTCAGCATAATGGGTGTGGCCGCAGGTCACGGCTTTGAATCCATTTTTGCTGGCATAATTGACGGCATTTAACATCACATTTTTACGCAGATAGGTGTAGAATCGCTTCCATTTTTTGGCGTATTGGGCAACATGGACCGGGCGAGCGCCCAGCTTAATCCTGAAATTATGCAGCATGTTAAAGGTCTTAATAAAAATTCGACTCCGGGGCATGACCTCGTCAAAAAAATCACCATGGGTAATGAACAGCCTTTTTTGTAAGGCGTAATGCTGTTTTATCTGTATTTTTGCTAAATTATCGGGGACATACCCGTTATCGTGATTTCCGCGTACCCAGACGACCTTTTGCCGGAGGGACATTTCTCCAAAGCGGTCCAGTATCTGCCGATCGGTCAACTTCTTTTTCGCATAAGGGTTGTCAATGGTATCTCCGTTTAAAATAAATTCATGATCTTGGGGGATATTCTGAAGAAATTGAGTAAAGTTTTCGTATAAAAAATAACGTGAGCCGATGTGCAGATCACTGACAATGATAGCTTTCATATTATCCAATATTTACAGCTTAAATTTAACTGTTATTTTGAGGGGTAGTGGAAAACTTATTGAATTATATACCGTTTTCCATAATAATGTTCCGGAATTCGGAAGTGCGGCATAAGGGGTTGTAGCAAAAAACGTTCCAAAATGTTAAAAAGTTGCCAATTGCCATTATTTTTAAGCATCTAATCGAATATCGGTTAAATAGCATTAAACTTGATTCAAACACTGAAATTAGAGGTGTCATTATTAGGTAAGCAAAGGAGGGATAAATAAGATTTATAAAATACGGGATTCAAAGTATTAGATTTTGAAATCCGTTTTTATTTTCTTAGAATTTGTTCAACCTTCCCCGATAACTCCTCCATTGTGAAGGGCTTTTGCATAAAGCCGTTGCAGCCACGCTCCAACAATTCAATGGCCTGTCCATCCACGCTGTATCCGCTTGCTAGCAGGACTTTTACATCCGGATTTATAGTTTTGATTTTATCATAGACTTCACCGCCACCCATGCCCGGCATAATAATATCCAGAACGACCATTTTGATCTCATCTTTGTGGGCTTCAAAGATATCTACCGCCGCGGTACCATTTTGGGCCGTCAGCGCGGTATACCCCAGTTTTTCAAGCATGTTGGCAGCCACATCCAGCACCAGATCCTCATCATCAACGACCAGCAGCGTTCCGCTGCCCCGAATGAGTTCTTCGGCCGCTTCAGCCGGGTCTTCAAGCGCTTTTAGGGTAGCGGAGAAAAAAATGGTGAAAGTTGTCCCTTGACCTTTTTCGGACTCAACATCGATATAGCCATCATGGCTTTTGATAATTCCGTAAACCGAGGCCAATCCCAGGCCGGTACCCCGACCCATTTCCTTGGTGGTAAAAAATGGATCAAAAATGTGTTCCAGGGTCGGTCTATCCATGCCGATACCGCTGTCGCTGATGGTTAATTCCACATAATTGCCCGGCCGGGGATTATACTGGTTGCTTTTGATGTTCAAATGGCTCACATTTTTTGTTTTTAGATAAAGATTGCCGCCGCCGGGCATTGCATCAGCGGCATTAACATACAGATTTAACAGCACCTGTTCAATTTGCCCCCGATCAGCTTCAATGGGAAACAGATCGTCTTCAAAATCCCGCTGAATGCTTATTTCCTTGCGGGTTCGTCCGAAGGTTTCGGCGCTTTCATCCAGAACCTGGTTTAATTCAATCGGCTTGACATTGAATTTTCCTTTGCGGGCGTAACCCAGCATTTGCCGGGTGAGCTGGGCACCGCTTTTTACCTGCTTTTGAATATTTTTTAGTGGTTTGAAATTTGGATTAGTGTTATCGATTTCACAGAGCATCAAAGACGTATTTCCCTGAATATTCATCAGAAGGTTGTTAAAATCATGGGCAATACCACCTGCGAGGGTACCCAGAGCCTCAAAGCGCTGGGCCTGCTGAAACTGAACCTCCAGTTTCCGGTGCTCTTCCTCGGCCTTTTTGCGGGCGGTAATATCGATGATAAAACCTCTTAAACCAACAGGCCGGCCTTCTTTATAAACAGGCGCTGAATGGACCATTACCGGGAAGGTAGAACCATCTTTGCGCAGGGCCGTATATTCATTGATGCCGGTTTTTTTCCCCTCCACTATCTTAGCAACATTAAGGGCGGCCCGTTCGCGGTCTTTGGGGATCAACATGTCCAGGCTGCTCAAGCCATTTTTAAAGTCGGTGCGGGTATATCCGAAATAGTTGTAGGCGTTGCGATTCACATAGGTCAGAATGCCGTCCAAAGTCATCTCATAAATGGTTTCCGGCATCATTTCAGCCAGCTCTCTGAATCGTTCTTCGCTTTCGCGCAGGGCCATCTCCGCCCGCTTGCGATCGGTAATGTCTTCAGCGATTCCGGCAATGCGAACGACCTGTCCGTTCTCATCTTTAATGGTAAACCCTCTGTCCGATATCCAGCGTACAGAGCCGTCAGGCCGTACGATGCGGTACTCTCTGGTTTCACCGCCACCGGTTTGGGCAATTGCCTGGAAGCTTTCACTGGCATATTCCACGTCATCCGGGTAAATGCTTTCTGCCCACTCTTCATATCGATTGTAAAGATCCTCAACCGAGCGACTCCAGATAATCTCATAAGCGGGGCTGACATAGATCACTTTTTGTTTATGCCAATCAAACAGCCAGAAAACCTCCCGGATGTTATCTGCCATTTCGCGAAAGCGGTTTTCAATTTGATGAAACTCATTTTCCGCCCGCTGTCGTTCTTTGCTTTGATCGTTAAGCTGTTTAAACGCTCGGCGGTAGAGATTTTCAGATTCTTTCAGCGATTGCTGATTCTCGATGAGCTGCAGCTGATATTTTTTCTTCAGGCGTGCGAAAAAGAAAGCAGCCACGATGACCATCGGAAATGCAATATAAAATCCAATCTTTAGCCCCTGGAATGGCAGATTTTCAAGGGTGGGATTCAATTCAAAAAGTAAAAGGCTAAGATATAAAACCGAAGACCCAATAATGCCTTTTATTGCTCCCAGGGCAAAGAATATCAATACCGCGAAAAGAAACGCCCACGGCATTCGGCTGATATTGCCTTCAACGCCGATTGTGTAGACTAATAACAAGCCGAACAGGATGAAAAAAGCGGTGATAAAATATTTAAAGATTTGAGCGTCTTTTGCATTATAATCGGGTTTTTTGGTGATCATGAACAGACTGAGAAGAATCAAAAACATCAATATAAGGACAAGGCCGACAAGGTATCGCCCAGTGATAAAATCATAGATCATAAAACAACCCAGGACGGGGATACCGATCAGCATGCATACGTTAACCAGGTACTTCTGGTAACTAGCCGCCATGGCATCGGGAAGTTTGGCCTCATCCCGGCTCAATAAAGAAGCCATTTTTTTAAGTCCTTGTGTTCGGGAAGCGAACAAATGGGATTTGTTATGGTATATCGTGGAATAGTTAATTATACACTCAAAATGGCCAGATGCCAAAATTATATTTCAGTACGGCAACGACGTTTGTAATATATTTGTGGGACATGAAACTAGCGGGTGCGTATGACATGGCGGGTAGCTTGAGAGGCCGGTTCTTGATTCGTTTTTAGGTGGGAGCAAGCGGTTGGGCGCTAATCGAGGTGGGTTTGGCTCGAATGAAGTCCCCCCCTGATTGAAACTTCATTCCGGGCAATGTTGAGTTCGCCGACGGGACTCAACTGTTCCGGTTGCGGGCCAAACCCACGTGACAGATGAAGGTTAGGCTGTGAAATTATTTCAACGCCAGCTGATCGGACCCCACGACTTCATTAAAGCGGGCATTCAGAAAATGATGGACCTTATAGGGCTTGGGTTCAACCCTGTTGGCGACCAGATCATTGACGAGCGTAGCTTTTGAATTGCGGCAAAAAGTTGCTCGCAGACAGGAGCGAATGGCGGCCTGCCTGATGTTTTCGCTGCTTGAATTCAGCATTGCGGATTTGGCCTCACAGGCGGAAATATAGTCATCCACAATCGCTTCCAATTCAGCGCGGTTGGTTTCACCACCCAGTGCCGGACCTGTCACCATCATTCCGGCCACGACCATTACCGATAACATTATGATTGCTAGTATTTTCATAAGGCCCTCCTCGTTCATGGTTGGTAGTTAGCGATCTTTAGTACGCGGGACTGTATACGCTAATCTGCAGATTTAATGCCATCACATTCAATGAAAACCATATTTTCGCCAGAATGGCTCTATCATACTTAATTTTATATATATTATTAACTTAGACCCGTATTGAAACTTCAGATTGAAATTAAATTTTAAACTTTACCTGTAAAGTAAGTTGATATTTTATGCTTTTAGATGTAAAGTTGATTGACAATTTTTAGCTTTCTATTAAGCATTGCTTCGACCCCTAAATTTTTGTCTAGCAGAAACAATACGATGGCTGAGGTCAATCCCGAAGTTTCCCTGAACAAAGCGGATCTTGATCTGCTGTATGAAGTTTCAACCGCCATTCATTCCATCCATGATCTGGATGAGATGCTTCGCAATGTTTTGGCGAAGGTCAAGGATGTCTTTAGGATAGATGGTGCCTCAATTGCCCTGCATGATCGTAAGCGCAAAGAATTATATTTTATCCAAACTGTCGAAGAGCTTAGAGAAGGCGTCCCGCAGAAGTTGGCTGAGATGCGGTTTCCGGATGACTATGGTGTGGCCGGCTGGGTGTTGAGAGAACAACAGTCGGTATTAATCCCCGATGTTTCCAAAGATAAACGGTTTACCAAAAAACTCGACCTCCAGCAAAAGCTTGATACCCGTTCCATGATTTGTGTGCCCTTGAAAACCCGCAAAAAGGTGATGGGGGTGCTGTATGCCATCAACAAGCATGTTGCTGAATTTAGCCCAAAAGATTTACGCTTATTGGAAATTCTGTCGGTAATCATTGCGGTTTCCATTGAAAACGCCCGACTCTACGGCGAAGTTCAGCAATATGCCAGCTCCCTTGAAAAGGAAAATTATCGGCTTAAAACCGAATGCCAGACACGTTTCAATGTCCAGGGGATCATTGGATCCAGTGCGGCCATGCATCGTGTGTTTGCGCTGCTGGATAAAGTCATCGACACCGACACGGCTGTTCTGATCCAGGGTGAGACCGGAACCGGCAAAGAGCTGCTGGCAAAGATCATACATTATAACGGACCTTTGAAGAATAAACCGTTTGTTGCGGAGAACTGCGGGGCACTGTCTGAGAACCTTCTGGAAAGTGAAATTTTCGGCCATGTCAAAGGTGCATTTACCGGCGCGATCGCTGACAAGAAGGGACTGTTTGAAATGGCAAACGGGGGCACCGTATTTCTAGATGAAATTTCCGATACGCCCTTTGCAATGCAAACCAAACTGCTACGGGTGCTTCAAGAAAATCAAATCCGGCCGGTTGGCGGCAGCCGATATCAGCGTGTGGATTTCCGATTGATTTCATCTTCTAACCGGGATCTATATGAACAGGTAAAAGAAAGAAAATTCAGAGAGGATCTTTTTTATCGAATCCAGGTTTTTCCCATTGTTATTCCACCTTTAAGAGAGCGTAAAGAAGATATTCCGCTGCTCGCCACACATTTTTTAGAAGAGCACGCTGCCCGGCTTGACCGGCCGGTAGCGCGTTTAACCCCCGGCGCTCTGGAGACATTGATGCAATTTGATTGGCCGGGAAATGTGCGTGAGCTTGAAAATGAAATCGAGCGCGCTTTAACCCTTGCCGGAGGCGCCACCGAGATAACGGAAGAATATCTCTCAGGGCGAATCAAGGCGTCGGCAGATTACAGTGGCACGTTTGATACCACTCGGGCGACCATAAAAGAGGCCACCGCGCAGGTGGAGCGCCAAATGGTTCTGGATGCCCTTCGCAAAACGGACGGCAACCGATCTCAAGCGGCGCGGGAACTGGGTTTAACCCGCCAGGGGCTGCTCAACAAGATCAGGCGCTATGAGATCAAGCTGTAGATAAAACG
>Ga0265303_10000088_pt1 | contig 39814 bp, 26 predicted proteins | sample Helome_2_FD_192494 | JGI IMG/M metagenome (GOLD analysis project Ga0265303, IMG submission 192494) | Marine sediment microbial communities from subtidal zone of North Sea - Hel_20160317 (Illumina Assembly) | ecosystem: Environmental > Aquatic > Marine > Subtidal zone > Sediment ... | reverse complement strand
GCATAACCGCTTACTCTGGCCACGAGACAGAATTTCACCCACCTTTCTGCCCTCAGAGGTCATAACAATATCATCACGGTGAATGCCGACAGTGGTGAAGCCACTTCGAATATCGCCTTCTCGGTGACCGTGGAGTGCTTCAGCAAGATCCTGATGTGCTGGCCAACCCTGCTGATAATTAATCTCGAGTGGTATCCCCGATAATACTTTGCCGAGCTCGCCGGTAAGAATATTTCCAACGGCTCCAGAGTATTCGCGGCGCATTGAGCTGATTTCTAATGAAGGATCGAGCAAATGCTGGTCCCAGTACTCGAGCAATTTGAGATCTTTACGGCTTTTTAAAAGTCGATTACGTTGCTTCAATGCATGCTGAAACTTTCTCCAGTGCTCTGCATAATCTGGTTCCACGTGAAACAAGCACCAATCCAGAAATGCCCTTCGCTTTTGCGGCGAACCTTCGATCAACTGAAAAATGTCAGCATTGAGTATATTTACCGGCGCCCTTCTGACCAGTTCAGAACGCCGTTTAATCGTTTCCCCATCGATACGTATCTCGAGCTTTTTATTATTTTTGGCCAACCCGGCTTTGAAACTTTCGAAACGTCCAAACAACAGAAAGCCCGGTTTACCGTATTGAATGCATTGCTTGAGTTGATGGCTACGAAACGAATGCGCCTGGCATAGCACGTAAATAGACTCCAACAAGCTGGTTTTCCCAGACCCATTGGCTCCACTGATTAGATTGAGTCGCGGATCAAGATCGAGCGTCGTGCTCTTGAGGTTTCTGAAATCCGTCAGACTAAGCTGACTGATCGCCATATTAGGCCTCAGATATCGCTATAGCCGCATCGGCATAACAACGTAAAGGCTGGAATCGTCCTTGCTGTCGCTGATGATCGCGCTACTATTCGAATCCTTTAGTTTAACCTGGACCTTAGCGGAATCAAGGACTGTCAGGACATCAATTAGATAGGTCACATTGAAGCCTATTTCCACATCTCCCTCGCTGTAATCGACCTGTAGCTCTTCTTCGGCCTCTTCCTGGTCCGGATTATTTGCCTGGATTGATAAATTACCACTGGTTAATGTCAGTCGGATGCCACGATATTTCTCGTTCGATAAAATAGCAATTCTACTCATCGAGTTCTTTAGTACTTCTCGATCGACTTCCAGTGTTTTATTGCCATCGACCGGTATTACCCGCTGGTAGTCGGGAAATTTTCCGTCAATGAGCTTAGTGGTGAACACCAGGGAATCTGTTTCGACCCGAAAATGATTTTGACTTAATACACACCGCGCCGGGCTATCCCCAGAATCGAGTAGGCGCGAGAGTTCGAGAACGGCTTTGCGCGGAATAATAATCTGCTTTTCTTCGTCCATTCCGGTATCCAGGCTGGTTTCGCTTAAAGCCAGCCGATGTCCATCTGTTGCAACAAGCTTGATTTTGTCAGATGAAATCTCCATTAAAATACCATTCAGGTAATAGCGCACGTCTTGTTGCGCCATTGCGAACGAAGTTTTGTCGAATAATTCCTTAAAACTATTTTGCGGTATAGAAAAAGATTGCAATTCCTCTATTTCGTCTAGTCCGGGAAAATCGCGTGCGGAAAGTGACGCCAGGCTAAAGCGGCTGCGAGCCGATGTAAGGGATACCCGTGAATCCTCGATATTGAAGTTAATTGGTGAGGACTCGGGTAAGGCCTTGCAGATATCGAGAAGTTTTCGCGCCGGGATCGTTGTTTGAAATTCATCGCTTTTACCGGAATTTACCCTGGAAACCATCTCGATTTCGAGATCTGTTGCGGTCAGTGTTATGTCACCGCCCGTTGACTTAAATAGAACATTTCCCAGTATCGGTAGTGTTTGTCTTCGTTCTACCGCACCGATTACTTGCTGTAACGGTCCCAGTATATCTTCTCTTTTAATAGTTGTTTTCATTTATATATCTAATTTACTGTGTTTATTAGTAACTACGCTTTCACGGGATAAGTTGATTATTTCTTTACTTATCAATGCCTTATGCCGAGAAAATCCGGATTTAAGCTGTCTACTACTTATTACTAAACTGTGTATAACCACGGGATAAATATGCTTCTTTTATTTATACCCAACTTATCCACAGGTCCTGATCCTGTTTTTCCCCATTCCTAGTTGCTTAGCATGCGCGCCAGGATTTCCACGTCTTCATCAATGCGCCGATCTTCGCCTCGCAATTCATCGATTTTACGACAAGCATGGAGCACTGTCGTGTGGTCCCGCCCACCGAAAGCACTTCCTATTTCGGGCAAACTATGGCGCGTCAATGATTTAGAAAGAGCCATCGCTATCTGGCGCGGGCGTGTAATAGAACGGTTACGCCGACTTGATAATAGATCAGCAACCCGGATTTTGAAATATTCCGCGACCAGCTTCTGTATATTATCGATGGTAATGGGCTTGTCTTGCACCGCGAGCAATTCTCTCAGGGCCTGGCGCGCAAAATCCTGGGTAATCGGTTCACCGGTAAAACGAGCATGTGCAACCACCCGCTTTAGCGCACCTTCGAGCTCGCGAATGTTCGATTTGAAACGCTCGGCAATAAAAAATGCGACATCATCCGGCACATCTGCATCCACTTGTTCGGCCTTGCTGATCAGGATCGCCACGCGAGTCTCGAGATCGGCAGGTTTGATATCGACCGCGAGCCCCCATCCCAGGCGGGACTGGATTCGATCTTCGAGCCCATCAATCTCTTTTGGAAATCGATCACAGGTAATGACCATCTGGGCTCGCGCCTCGTAAAGGGAATTGAAGGTGTGGAAAAATTCTTCCTGCGAGCGGTTCTTGTCGGCGAGAAACTGGATGTCATCGATGAGCAGGGCGTCGAGGCTACGATATGAATTCTTGAAATCATTCATACGGCTATGCTGCAAGGCCTTAACCATGTCGGAGACAAAACGTTCGCAATTTACGTACAAAATGTTCGCATCCGGGTTGTTTTCCCGGATCTGGTTGCCAATCGCATGCATTAAATGCGTCTTTCCGAGGCCGACCCCGCCGTAAATGTAAAGCGGATTATACTCAGAACCAGGATTGCTGCTGATCTGGATCGATGCTGCTCGCGCTAGCTGATTTGATTTGCCTTCGACAAAGTTTTTGAATTTTTGAGATTCGTTAAGACCGGAGGAACGATAAGTTCGCGGAGGTGGTGTCGCGGTAACCGCATCGGGTTCTGCCGCCCTGGCATGGGAACCGATCATCAGGCTGACCGACATTGACTTGCTGTCATCAAGGCTGGTAACCAGTTCGCGTATGCGGTCAAGAAAATGTTTGCGAACCCAATCCATAACAAAACGGTTCGGGGCCAACAATTTCAGTGTATTAAGTTCCTGTTCTACCTGTAATGGCAAAATCCAGGTATTGAGCTGTTGCTCACTGATTTCGCCTTCCAGGCAGGAAATACACTGTTGCCAGATTGAATTCAAAACACCCCCGATTATTTGTATTCACGCACCAAAAGTGGACGGAATTAGTGGTCAGAGCCAGGGTCAATGCTGCGCGTATGCCTGTAAATACCACTAAAAAGCGGAGATTCAGGCTGTTTTAACCCTTTTTCGGTGAATTTATGTGCTCGACCGGTAAGGCGTAATATTATACTTATCCACAGCCCTAGCAAGAGGCTTGAACAAAAAAAATAGTTTTGTGGTCAATTCATAATCGATCGCAGCCGGAACCGTGAAAAGATAGAAAAATTGTCGTAAAGCTCAATTAAATATTGACGTAACGCGACTCTAACAGTACATTGTCGCGCCTTGTTGAAATCGACAAACTAAACAGCCGAGGCGTTTGCTATGAAGCGTACATTTCAACCCAGTAATCTTAAGCGTGCCAGAACGCATGGTTTTCGTGCGCGTATGCAAACCCGCGGTGGTCGCTGCGTAATTCGGGCCCGCAGAGCAAAAGGCAGAGCACGCCTGACACCGTAAAGTGGATGTCAGTGTCAGCGAGTCTTTCCCGAGACGGCTGAGATTAACGCGTGCAATCGATTTTCAACAGGTTTTTAAGAACAATATTCGAGTTGGCGATAACCATATCACGCTCCTGGTTGGTAAAAATACGGGTGCATGCCCGCGCATCGGGTTTGCGATAGCACGCAAACAGGTACCAGCAGCAGTCAAGCGCAATGCGCTGAAACGGTTGTTTCGAGAGAGCTTTCGCAAAAACAGGCATCGCCTGCCGCCGCGTGACATTGTGATTATGGTGAAACGCGAAATATTATTAACCCGGCCGGCAGATTTTCGAGCCACATTGGATCAACACTGGAATAGCATCATCAAACAATGCGAAAGCCCCTGCTAATACTGATTCACGCCTATCGCTACCTGGTAAGCCCGTTGCTTGGCAACCATTGTCGTTATACTCCCAGCTGTTCCCAATACGCGCTTGAAGCGCTCGAATCACATGGTGTGCTGAAAGGTTTGTGGCTAACCCTAAAGCGCGTTAGCAGCTGCCATCCCTGGCATGAGGGGGGTTATGACCCGGTTCCAGGCTCCTGCAGCGAGCACAACCATGGATAATTCACGACTATTTCTGTTTGCGGCGCTGGTTTTCGTTGGCATGTTGATGTGGCAGCAGTGGCAAATTGACTATGGTCCCCAGCCGGTTTCCAGCAGTGAATCTTTACCCGCCACCGAGGGTGATGTTGCCGAACAGGGGGTCCACGGAGATGATTTGCCGGAGCAGGCCGATGAGTTAAGTCCAGGCACGGTAACCGACAGTAGCACCGGCAGCGGGGAAGTTTCACCAACCCTGCCACAGCAGCAACTGGTCAGAATCGATACCGATGTCGTGCAGGCAATGATCGATACCCGGGGCGGCGTCATACGCTCGCTTAAACTCAAAAAGTATCCAACCTCACTGGAGCAACCCGACGACTGGCTGGAACTGGTTCATAGCGATAGCGATTCGGTCTACATTGTACAAAGCGGGCTGCGTAACAAAGAAGAAAAGGCACCAACGCACTACAGCACTTACCGTACTGATCAATCAGCTTACGAGCTTGCCGATGGTCAGGAAGAGCTTGTCGTACCGATGTACTGGACCGAGGACGGAATTAAGGTCGTCAAGAGTTATCACTTCAGGCGTGGTGACTACCTGATCGATGTAAAGCACCGGATTGAAAACGGCTCGGCACAGGAGTGGCAGGGCAGCGAATATCGCCAGATCCAGCGCTCACGTCCCCTCGAAACCTCGCGCCTGCTCTATACCTATACCGGCTCGGTTTACTATAACGAAGAGGCCAAGTACGAAAAAGTAGACTTCGATGACATGGAGGATGCGCAGCTGAAACTCGAATCCACCGGCGGATGGATTGCCATGATCCACCACTACTTTTTATCGGCCTGGGTACCGGGACAGGATGAAAAAAACCTGATTTATACGATTGCCAATACCAAGCGTAATCCGTCGACCTATACCATCGGCCTGCGCTCTGCCAACCGGGTAGTCGCTGTCGGTGGCAGCAGTGAATTTGTCAGCCAGTTGTTCGTCGGGCCGAAGATAGTGCAGCGGCTCGAGGAAATTTCACCGGGCCTCGATCTCACCGTCGATTATGGTGTACTGACCTTCCTTTCCAAGCCGCTTTACTGGCTGCTCTCGTGGTACCACGGCTTTGTCGGTAACTGGGGAGTGGCGATCATCCTGCTGACGCTGACAGTCAAGGCAGTATTCTACAAACTGTCGGAGACCAGTTATCGCTCGATGGCAAAGATGCGTAAAGTCAGCCCGCGCCTTAAGACTCTCAAGGAGCGTTATGGTGATGACCGCCAGAAAATGAACCAGGCGATGATGGAGCTCTATAAAACCGAGAAAATCAACCCGATGGGCGGTTGCCTGCCGATACTGGTGCAGATCCCGGTTTTTATCGCACTTTACTGGGCGCTGCTGGAAAGTGTCGACCTGCGCCAGGCGCCCTTTATATTCTGGATCAAGGACCTGTCGGTGATGGATCCGTTTTACGTGTTACCGATCGTGATGGGGGTCAGCATGGTTATTCAACAGCGCCTGAATCCACCGCCGCCGGACCCGATCCAGGCCAAGATAATGATGGCGCTGCCATTCGTATTTACGATCTTCTTCGCCTTCTTTCCCGCGGGACTGGTATTGTACTGGGTCATCAATAACGTATTGTCGATCGCACAACAGTGGGTCATTACCAAACGTATCGAAGCCGGGGCAAGCAAGTAAGCTGGTTCCCGGCTCAACCAGCGCACCAATATCACCATGCCGTCGCATGAAACCATCGCCGCAATTGCAACGCCTCCCGGAACGGGCGGAATCGGCATCTTGCGCTTATCCGGAAGCAGGGCGCTGGCGATTGGCGAAGCGATCAGCGCAAGTAAAATAAAACCCGGCTTGATTCAGTTTCGGCAGTTTTTCGATGCCGACGGTACGGTGCTCGATCATGGTTTGTGCCTGTATTTCAACGCTCCGCATAGTTTCAGCGGTGAAGATTGTGTTGAAATACAGGCGCATGGCGGACCGATCGTGCTCGATATGCTACTGGAAAGACTCTGTGAACTCGGTGCGCGACTGGCCAGGGCCGGTGAGTTTTCTGAACGTGCGTTCCTTAACGGCAAACTCGATTTAACCCAGGCGGAGGCAATCGCCGACTTGATCGAATCCGGTAGCCGGGCGGCCACACGGGCCGCGATGCGCTCGCTGCAGGGCCGGTTTTCGCAACAGGTTCACAGCTTGATCGATGAGATCATCAACCTGCGTGCCTATATAGAAGCCGCGCTTGATTTTGCCGAAGAAGAGATTGATTTTCTGAATAGCAGCGACATCAGCCAGCGACTTAAAGACTGTGGTCAGCATTTACAACACCTGCTCGAGCAGGCCGAACACGGAAGAACGCTGCAGGAAGGATTAAGCGTAACGCTAGCCGGACTCCCCAACGCCGGAAAATCGAGCCTGTTAAATTACCTGGCCGGTTACGAGGCCGCGATTGTTACCGAGATCGAAGGCACCACGCGCGATGTGTTACGCGAACATATATCGCTTAAGGGCATTCCGCTTAAGATTACCGACACCGCGGGTCTGCGTGAATCTGAAAATCCGGTCGAGCGGGAGGGTGTTCGACGTGCCTGGGAAACTATCGGCCAGGCGGATGTAATCATCTACCTGATTGACTCCAGCAAGGGATTAAGCCCCGCGGATCAGAAAATTATCGATGAACTCGAAAGCGATAACCTGCAACTGGTATTCAGCAAATGCGATTTGTCGGTGCCAAGCCACCAACCTGATCCCGAAGCACTCTATATTTCTGTCCTGGACGGCACCGGTATGGAGCCGCTGATAGAACGAATAACCGGAAATGTGTCCGACTATAACCAGGACAATCAGGCATTTATGGCCAGGCGGCGCCACGTCGATGCGCTGTTGCGGGCACAAAAAGCTGTGCTGCAGGCCACACAAACATTTGGCAGTACCCGATCAGGAGAGCTCATGGCCGAGGATTTACGCCAGGCGCAAGGATGTTTAAATGAAATTACCGGCGAATTTACCACGGAAGACTTGCTGGGCAAGATTTTCTCGAGCTTCTGCATCGGAAAATAAAATCGGCCTCAGGGCCCATCGCTATTTGGTCTGGTTCAGCCGTTCACCGCTTCCGGTGGGTGAGTAGCAGCTGTGCAATTTCATTTTGCTGCGAACTGCGCAGCACCAGCATGTCGCGGAAACTGTCGGGACTTTTAACGAAGGTCAACTCTCCACTCAGTGGAAAAGTCTTGTCGTGGAGCCGGGACAACCAGAAACGAAGTGCAGCGATGCCCAACATTAACGGCAGGGCGTCGATTTCGATAGCCTCAAGACGACGCTGCCGCTGGTAGGCTTCAAGGGTCGCGTTAACCCGGCTGTTGACCAATTCGCCACGGCTGCCGATACACCAGTCATTCAATAGCACTGCAATGTCAAATACGAAGCTGTCGCGGCAGGCGTAGTCAAAATCGAGAATACCGCCCAGCTCATTGTCGATAAACAATGCATTGTCGTGGAACAGGTCGGCGTGAATCGCACCCAGGGGTAAATCGTTGAGATCAAACTGCCTGGCTGCTTGCAAGGTTGCCTTGATTAGTTTCCGATCACTGGCATCCAGAATTTCATCGAGCATGTCGGTTACTGCAATTATCCAGTCGATGCCACGAGGATTGGGGCGGATGCCGGGGTAATCCTGGCCAGCCAGGTGGAAGCGGGCCAGCTCGGTACCAACCATGGCACAATGAAGAGATTCCGGTTGTGGCTGTACCTGTCCGCGCAGACGATGAATGATTGCCGCGGGGCGCTGGTTCAGGATGGAGAAAAGATCACCGCGCCGGTCCAATACCGGTTCAGAACAGTGCACCGAGCGTTTTACCAGGTGCTGTTGCAATCCCAGCATATAGTCGAGTTCATCGTCGCTATGGTGCTCGTAGAGGGTCAGCACAAAACCACCGGCCTCGGTGTCGAGATAGTAGTTGGTGTTGGTAATACCGCTGGCGATCGCAGAAAATTGCTGCAGTTTTCCTAGCTCGTAACGTGCCAGAAACTGCTCAAGCTGCGCTGGTTCAACAGAGGTATAAACGGACATGAATCCTGCCAGTTAAAGAGGCAAACGGGCAAAGTCACCGAAGTGGCTGTGATATGATCCCGACTCAGGGTTCGGCATTTTAGCGCATCTACATGAATCAAGAGAAACAAAAAAAACTGGTGCTGGTTGACGGCAGCTCCTATCTGTTCCGTGCCTACCATGGCCTGCCGAAGCTGGAGAGTCCCAGCAGGCATCCAACCGGTGCAATTTACGGTGTACTCAATATGCTGCGCAAGCTGGTCAGGGATGAACAGCCCGATAAGGTTGCGGTTGTATTCGACGCCAAGGGAAAAACCTTTCGCAACGATATCTACCCGGAATACAAGGCTAACCGGCCACCCATGCCGGATGAACTGCGCGTACAAATCGAGCCGCTACACGAGATTATAAAAGCACAGGGGCTGCCCCTGATCAGCATCGAAGGTGTCGAGGCGGATGACGTGATCGGAACCATGAGTCAGCAGGCTACCGAACAGGGATACGCAGTGCTGATCTCGACCGGCGATAAGGATATGGCCCAACTGGTTAATGAAAACGTGCGCCTGATAAACACCATGAATAATCATTTCATGGATGAAGCAGCAGTGGTGGAAAAATTCCAGGTGCGAGCAGACCAGATTATAGATTACCTGGCTCTAATGGGAGACAGCTCAGATAATATTCCAGGCGTTCCAAAAGTAGGGCCAAAGACAGCAGCCAAGTGGATTGACGAATATGGTGGTTTGCAGGGCGTAATGGATAACGCCGATGAAATAAAGGGAAAGGTTGGCGAGTACCTGCGTGAATCCCTGGGTTTTCTGCCCATGTCTTATGAGCTTGCGACAATCAAGCTTGACTGTGATACCGGCATCAGCATCGATGAGCTGGAACAAGGGGAGGCCGACCGGTCAGCACTTGCGGATTATTACCGGGAGTATGGATTTACCCGCTGGTACGATGAGGTAGGGAATAGTGGTAACGCAGCAGTAAAACCGGCTTTCGCAAAAGTTTCTGCCGTCTATGAAACTGTGCTCGATCAAGATCACTTCGAGCAATGGCTACAGCGACTGAGCGCGGCAGACGAGTTTGCGATTGATACCGAAACCACCAGCATCGATTACATGCAGGCCGAGCTGGTAGGTATTTCACTGTGCGTGACAGCGGGCGAGGCCTGTTACATCCCGCTAATGCACCGCTACGAGAATGCTCCATCGCAGCTCGACAAGGCGACAACGCTTACCGCACTGAAGCCGATTCTGGAGGATCCGGCAATCGGCAAAATCGGTCAGAACATCAAGTATGACGCACATATTTTCATTGCCGAGGGTATTCGGATACGGGGTATTGCCGATGACACGATGCTCGAATCCTACGTGCTCAACTCGACCGCCAGTCGTCACAACATGGATGCCCTGGCAAAGTTTTATCTGGACCATGACACCATTCATTATGAAGACATAGCCGGCAAGGGAGCCAAGCAAATAACCTTCGACCTGATTGATCTTGAGCAGGCTAGCGATTATGCCGCAGAAGATGCCGATATCACGATGCAGTTGCACCAGGTGTTAAGCGCGGGGCTGCAGCAGGAAGCGAAGCTCAAACAGGTATATACCGATATCGAAATGCCCCTGGTCGATGTATTACTCGATGTCGAGCAAAATGGTGTTTTGATCGATCGAGAAATGCTGCAAAAACAGGGCAGGGAGATCGATCAGAAGCTGCGTCAGATAGAACAGACCATCTACCAGCAGGCGGGTGAAGTTTTTAATCTGAGTTCGCCCAAGCAAATCCAGGCCATCCTGTTTGACAAGCTCGATTTACCGATACTACGCAAAACACCGAAAGGGCAGCCGTCGACGGCAGAAGATGTGCTTGAGGAACTGGCTGCCGATTATGAAATTCCGGCCTTGCTGCTTGAGCATCGCAGCTTGAACAAGTTGATGTCGACCTATATCGATAAATTGCCACAGGAAATTAATTCGAAAACCGGGCGTGTGCATACTTCCTATCAGCAGGCGGTTGCTTCCACCGGCCGCCTGTCTTCGACCAGCCCAAACCTGCAAAATATTCCGATTCGTACGGCCGAGGGCCGCCGAATTCGTGAAGCCTTTATTGCGCCTGCCGAGCATAAGATCCTGGCGCTCGACTATTCCCAGATAGAACTGCGCATCATGGCTCACCTGTCCGCTGACGAAAGCCTGCTGAAGGCATTTGCCGGGGGCCTGGATGTGCACCGCTCCACCGCTGCCGAGGTCTTCGGTGAAGCGCTGGAGCAGGTCAGCGCCGAGCAGCGCCGCGCTGCCAAGGCGATCAATTTCGGCCTGATTTACGGTATGTCTGCATTTGGCCTCGGTAAGCAATTGAATATCGGTCGAAATGAAGCACAGCAGTATGTTGATACCTATTTTGAGCGTTATCCCGGTGTCAAACGCTACATGGAAGAAACCAAGCAACGCGCTCGCGACCAGGGCTATGTCGAGACCGTATTCGGGCGCAGATTGTATTTACCCGATATCAATGCGCGCAATGCCAATGTGCGTCAATATGCGGAGCGCACCGCAATCAATGCACCCATGCAGGGCACCGCGGCGGACATAATCAAGCGCGCAATGATCGAGGTACAGACCTGGCTCATTAAGGGTGACCAGGACTGTAAGATGATTATGCAGGTCCACGATGAGCTGGTGTTTGAAGTTGCTGTCGATGAAGTCGACTCCTGCCAGGCTTCCATCGCCGGGTTAATGACCGGGGCAGCCGATCTTTCGGTGAAGCTGGAGGTAGACGCCGGAGTAGGGCTCAACTGGAACGAAGCCCACTAGGTGCTCCTGCCGGGGCCCGGGTTGAAACACGACCCAATACTTTTTGCGGTTCAAAAAAGGGCTTAAATTAATATTTTTGCGCTCCGATGATCCAAATCGTCGAGCCAAACGTAAATTTTTTAACCGCGATGATAGAGGGGTTTAAAAAGTTAAATTAGTCCCCAAGTAACAGGTGTAACAGACATTTAAAGCACCGCGATACGGGCAATTTGAAGGAACTAAATGCCGTATCCGGTGTCTACCTAACTAGCGCTATAGCCCAGCGCTAGGTCCGTTCTCCCTCCTATGAGCGGACAAAGATCCGGAAACCCCATCCGGATCACACGTTTGTCCCTGGCAGTTATCTGCCAGGGCTTTTTTTTGCGCCTAAAGCGGTGAAGTTAAGCCGATTCAGCTCAGTCTAAAGTCAGCCATTTGCCGCATATTTGCTCGAGAGACTCAATCCCCTGGCGGCCCAGGATCGATAGCGTGGAGACACTTTGCTCTGAGCCGGATAGCTGCGCCTCGGCGTCTGCTATCGCTTTGCGAGTCGCTGACCGCGACAGCTTATCTGATTTGGTGAGCAGGATATGCAGCGGCAAGCTGTCGCCTATCATTCTGATCAGACCCCGATCGAGCTCGCCGATACCGCGGCGAATATCAACCACTATAACCAGCCCTCTCAAGGCCTGGCGCTCCAACAGGAAAGCCGTCAGCACCTGATCCCAATGATTTCGCATTTGTTTCGATACCCTGGCGAAGCCATAACCGGGTAAATCTACCAGGCGTCGATGCGGGTCGAGTTCGAAAAAATTTATCAACTGTGTACGCCCCGGGGTCTTGCTGGTTTTACACAATCCCTTTTGACGCACCAGGCAGTTTATCGCGCTCGATTTGCCCGAATTAGAGCGACCGGCGAACGCCACTTCGGCTCCCTCGTCTGCAAGCAGCTGCGAAAGCTCAAATGCACTGGTGGCAAATTTTGCCTGCTTGAAAGAAATACTCATTATATCGATTGGGTTAGAGTTGAACGTGCGGCCCGGGTATGATATACATTTGCGCCCAAAATTTCCGACCATTTTCCCCCTGGAGAAATAATGAAAGCGAGCCAAATTGCAGCCATGATTTTGGCCTTGTCCGGCCTGGTGTCACTCACCGTGAATGCCGGTGATATCGAAGCCGGTAAAGCGAAGAGCGCTGTGTGTGCTGCTTGCCACGGAGCGGATGGAAACAGTACCAATGGAGCCTGGCCGTCGCTTGCCGGTCAGCATGCCAGCTACACATACAAGCAGTTAGCTGATTTCAAAGCCGGACGTCGTAACAATGCTTCGATGACCGGTATGGTGGCCCTGTTAAATGACGAGGACATGAAGAACCTCGCGGCTTTCTATGAAACTCAGCAACCTAAAGCGATGGCTTTCGATGGGGAAATGATTGAAACCGGGGAAAGTATTTATCGAGGTGGTATTACCGAAACCAAAGTGGCCGCCTGTATGGGCTGTCATGCTCCGAGCGGTCTGGGTAACGGCCCCGCTGGATGGCCGGCTCTCAAGGGCCAGCATCCCGAATACCTGGTAACTCAGCTACAGAGCTTCAAGCAGGGAACACGTGCCAACGATACCGGCAAAATGATGCGTAACGCCGTGGTACGTATGTCAGATGAGGAAATGAAGGCGGTTGCGGCCTACATAGCAGGTATCCGGTAAATCTGGTTAATTTCTGTATTCAGCGGCCATTAACCCGGCTCGATGTAATTTTACGACTAAACTAATCAACAACAACGCTGTCTCTAGTTGAATGATTTTTTCCAGGAGAAACACAATGATTAAGCGCTGGCTGATGAGTTTCGCCGTGTTAATGATAATTTCAGGTAACACTGCTGCGCAGATGACTTTCGCAGAAGGCACCGATTACCAACTGATTACGCCGGTGGTTAAAACATCGCAGCCCGACAAGGTAGTGGTTACCGAAATTTTCTGGTACGGCTGCCCGCACTGCTTTCGATTCGAGCCTTATGCAGAGCGCTGGTCTGCGGGCCTGCCTGATGGCGTTGTCTTTGAGCAGGTTCCTTCATCCCTCAACCCGCGATGGACGGAGCATGCGCGTGCTTACTATGCATTTAAGATGATGGGCGAGTTGGAGCAGACACATAAGGCTTTATTTGATGCAATTCATCTCAAGCGCGAGCGAATAATGAGCCTCGATACGCTCGCCGAGTTTGCCACCAGCCGCGGGCTCGACGAGAAACTGTTTAGAGAAAATTATTTTTCATTCCCGGTCGAAACCCAGATTCGTAAAAATATACAAAAGGAAAAGCGCTATGGGCATCGTGGCGTGCCGGCGGTTATCGTCAATGGCAAGTACCTGGTGTCGGCGTCACTGGCTGGAAGCAACGAGCGCATGATTCAAATTATGAACTTCCTTGTTGCGCAAGAACTGGCGCAGTAGTAAATCTGACAGTAATTTACCTGTTTGAAAGAGATCGGCAGCTAGGTGCTGTTTTTACCGTACGCTCGTTCGATCCCCGGCTAGCTGGTGCTCCATCCGAAGCGGGCGATTGCGATATTACCCTTACCATGGAATTCCAGTGATTCACATAAATCCTGGATTAGCAGCAGGCCGCGGCCGCTCAGGGCCGTAGCCTCGTCGGTCGGCGGGTCGTGGTTTTCGAAATCAAAACCCTTGCCGCTGTCCTCGATGCGAAGCAATATACTGCGTCGGGTTGACTCCTGTTCAACCGACAGGTTGAAAATCACGTGGCCGCTGTCGAGATTGGCAAGTCGACTTTCACGTGTCTGGAAGTAGGTCTCGAAACCTGCTGGATCGGCTTTTAAATTGGAATCAAGGCCCAGCACGCCATGATCGAGAGCGTTTATATACAGTTCGGTCATAACCGTGAATAATGATTGCCGCTCGGCTTCCAGTTCTTCCATCTCCATGAGGTAGTTAACCAGGATTGGAACCGGATTGGTTTCACGCAGTCTGGCCCCATTAAAACGCATCGACAGTTTCCATTCGCCGCGATCTCCCAGCATGTACTTTGACGGTTTGATATAGTCATGCACCTCTATTTCGGGCAACACATCGTGGACGCAGGTAATTTCGACCAGTGTGACGTCGTCGGCCTGGGTGGTGTTATCGCCACAAAATTGATCGAGATCATCGAACACCTGGTCGAATATGCTGTTTTTGGGCGCATTTGAAATAGACGCTAGCAGCCGGTCACTGCCGAACTCCTTATCCTGCCCATTACGGGCTTCGGTTAAACCGTCGCTATGCATCAGTATCTTGTCGTTGTAAGCGATCGGGGCGTACTGCAACATTTCCCTGGGGTCGATAACCGCCTCAACACCAAGGGGCAAACCGGTAGATGTCAGGCGGTGCTTGATCTGGTTGGTTTCTCCATCGACGATTATCACGTCCGGCATCCCGGCATTGAACACGCGCACATGTTCGAGGTCATGGTTCACGACTACCAGTTGGGCACCAAAGAACATACCGACAGGCAACATTGACTTCAATTTCTTGTTGATGCCGGTAAGTATTTCTTCGGGACTGAATCCCTTGGTGGTCATGGCACGAAATACCTCGGAAACCGGCATCGCGCCGAGCGCGGCGAGTAGCCCGTGTCCGGTGAAATCCCCGGTCAGAAAAAACAGGTCGCGCGAAGGTGAGTAGGCCGATAAAACCATGTCACCACTGAAGATGCCGGCGGGTCGCACGACATGTCGCAGATGCGGATTCTCGATGTTGGAACTCTGGATCGCATTAATAAACACTGACTCAGCGATTTCCTGTTCACGGTGAATCATGCTGTACATGCCCTGTACTTCGCTATTCAGTGCGGCAATACGCTGCATCGAGCGGATTTTACTCTGCAGGATAAATTTATCGTAAGGCTTGATCAGGAAATCATCGCCACCGGCCTCGATACACTGCGCGAGCGCTTCCTCATCGCTCATTGCTGTCAGGAAAATGACCGGTACAAAGCGGTTCGCGGCAGCCGCCTTGATTTGACGTGTCGCTTCGTAACCATCAAGCACGGGCATCATCACGTCCATGAAAATGATGCTGGGGTTTTCCTGATGGAACAGGTCGATTGCTTCCTGTCCGTTGACGGCTTCAATGGTTTGGTAACCCTGCTTGTTCAGCAGCGACTTTAAAACTAGCCGATTGGTTTTTTCGTCGTCGACGATCAGGGCTTTGCCGAGGCCGATATCACTCATATTGAAGTGCAGGTCGGTAACGGCAGGGCAGCCTTGTTACCGAAAAGTGCGGGTTTCCCCTTTCTGATAATGCCTACTTTTGTAGTACATACCACGCTTAAATCAAGCTGGCCAGGATACTTAACCCGGCCAACCCAGTTTATACGCAAGACCCGAATGGCGCCGGGTAAGATTTTCGATGGCACGGACAACAATGCTATTCGAAGCATGTAGAATAAACCGCTGTCGTGCCCGCGTGATCGCGGTATAAAGCAGCTCCCGTGACAGTACCCCCGACTCCGGATCCGATGGAAGTATCAGCAATACCGAGTCAAATTCAGATCCCTGGGACTTATGCACGGTGCTGGCCCAGGCGGGGGTGAATTCGGGCAGGCGGCTTATCGCCAGATCACGAATATCACCATCGGAATCGCGAAAACAGGCACGCAGACCATCTTCGAATTGCCACAGGATTCCGGTATCGCCGTTAAACAGTCCCAGTTCATGGTGGTTGCGCGTGATCATGATGGGAAGACCGCTATATAAATTCGTTTCCGGCAGATTGTTGCGCGCCAACAGCGCAGCTGAAATCCTGTGATTCAGAGATTCGACGCCTGAAAAGCCCCGGTTGGTAGCGCATAACACTCTTGTAGTGTCGTAAATATCGAGTGCATCTGCCGGTGAATCGCTGTCAAACACGGGCTGGTAAGTATCGTATATCCAGGCAAGCGTCTCGGCATGGATCTGATCCGATTCCTCTGCGTACCAAAGCAACCCCCTGTCTGTACTGCGTAGTAAATCGGTCGCGGCAACACTCTGGCCCTGGTTGACCAGGGACGCGATCTCACTAATGGCGTTGTCTCGATTAAAGCGGTAGCTGTTACGCAGCAACGCGATCGAAGTCGCAATTGCCGTAGTGCCGATATCCAGCGCATGGCCGTGACCGGTGATATCGCCGAGAATATTTCCCGCTGCCACCGATGCCAACTGATCACGGTCACCGAGTAAAATCAGCTGGGCCTGGTGCGGCAGCGCTGCGAGCAGCTGATACATCAGTTTGAGATCAATCATTGAGGCTTCATCAATTACCACGCAGTCGACCGGTAGCCGATGCAGTTCGTTGTAATTAAAGCCATTGCGACGATACCCGAGCAATCGATGGATGGTCGTCGCTTCGCCCGGCATTTTAAATTTAGTGCTGTTGTCGAGTCCGACCTGATCGACAAGTTGACGAATCGAAACCGTCATGCGCGCAGCGGCTTTTCCGGTCGGTGCGGCCAGGGCAATTCGACATTGCGGATTCAGTGCCAGCAATACCGCCAGGATCCGAACGATTGTCGATGTCTTGCCGCTGCCTGGACCTCCCGATATGACAGTAAAGGGTTTACTCGCGGCAGCCAGGACCGCATCTTTTTGATCCTGATCGATTGCGTCTGATGCCGGGACTAACCGATCGACCTGGGCGCTAATTTCCGACTGGTTGGTAATGGCTTCGCGTTCAAGTAACGCCTTGATTTTCGTGGCTACGAAATCTTCATAAAACCACAGGCGATTCAGGTACAGGCGATTTTCATCGAGTACCAGCGGGGCGTTTTCATTGGGCCCCCCGATGCAGGGACTTGTTCGGAGCCGGGCACACCAGTCGGCGCTTTCCAGACCCAATGGAATTTCTGCTGCCTCGATTCGGCTGGAGCTAAAAAGAGGACGCATACTGTAAGCGTCCAGTTCTATGCAAACGTTTCCCGCCAGGTTGGCTTCACTGACCAATGCAGCACTGAGACCCGGCAATTCATCGTTAGAGGTTTGAGCCTGTTTTGCAATAAATTCGGCAAAAAAGTAGCTCAACCAATGAATGTCGCCGTTACGAGCGAGGCTGTATAGCAGGTTTGTCATGTGTTTACCGGCTCCAGCGGGGTAAAGCTCATTAGCTGGTCGAGTGCCACAATGGTCGGCTCTGTGGGTCGATCAAAATGAACGCCGTAGCGGATGCCGTGCTGCGGCCTCATCGCGCGTAAAAACAGGTAATAAGCCCCACCAAAGTGTTGCTCAAAGTTATAGTCGTGCAGACGCTGTTGCAGAAATCGATGCAGTGCGAGCGAGTAAAGCAGCGATTGAAGATCGTAGCGTCGGTCCAGCATCGCCAGTTGGAGTTTATCGGGGTCGTAGTCTTCGAGACGGGTGCCGAGGAAGTTACTCTTATAATCGGCGATGTAATAGCGGCCCTGGTGTACAAATACAAGATCTATCACGCCGGTCATTAAACCATGAAACTCCGGGCTGCTTAGGGCTTTCAGCGGCGTGGGTGACAGCGATTGCATAAACTGATTCAGTGCCCCGATATCAAGATGATCGAGCGCAAAGTCGAATGACAGTTCGTTGAGCCTTTGCTTGTTAGCCAGGTCGCTTAATGTCATGCCTGCTTTGTCGAGGGGCGTCAGTCTAACCTGTTCCAGCCACATAACCAGTGTCTGTTCGTGTTCGGCGGCCAATCCGGAACGGGGCAGGTAGCGCGGAAATAGCTGCCTGCACTGTTGTCCGCTATCCTGCTGGAAATCGAGATTTTCGAGCAACGAATGAATCAGTAATCCGATGTGACTACCGGCCGGGAAATCCAGTATAGGATCACCCTGGCTTGCCAGGGTTCCGGCATTACCGGGTTGATGTATGCCTCGCGTCAGTCCGGTGAAACTATTAATACGCCATTGGTTCAATTTTGTGCGAGAGAACCTGGCGAGTTTGGCGGGCGCTTGCTGCGCTACCTCGGGGCCAGGCCCGGGCGGTTCGCTTTCAACCGGCAGGGGAAGCAGTTCAATGGTTTCAGTACTCTTATCGACCAGGTTTTGTAGATCGCTGGCAAAGTTCATATCATCCGCAAAGCCGTCGGGAGCTGCGGACTCCAGGTCAACCGGTGATTGCCTGGAATGGAGTAAATACGCGAGCGCGGTCTGGTTTGCATAGCCCGGTTTGCCGGGGTCACCGGCCAGGCCCCAGGCAAGGTAAACCTTGGAACGCGCGCGCGTAAGCGCGACATAGAGTAAGCGCATATCTTCTGCCAGGCGCTCTTTCTCCGCTATCAACCAGTTGGCGCCTAGTTCGGCAGAACCCAGGTCGATGCACGGTGCCAGTTCGAAATCATGAAAATAGACAGCCTTGGACCGGTCTACCTGTTTACAGGACCAAAGGAATGGCACAAACACGATCGGATACTGCAAACCCTTGGATTTATGAATCGTTACTATTTTGACCAACGCCTCATCGTTCTCCAGGCGCAGCTCGGCATCCTCGCTGTTGTTTTCCTCAAACTGGTCATGAAACCAGCTGATCATGGGTGTCATGCCGGCGGTGATCGTGGATTGCTGTTGCAGCAACTCGGCCAGGTGCAGCAAGTTGGTAATACGCCTTTCCTGGTTATCTTTTTGTGCCAGCGATCGGGTGATTTCGAACTTATGCAGCAGCGACTGGAACATTGCTATAAATCCCTGTCGGTCCCAGAGTTGTTGCAATTCGCCGAGCTGCTCTAACCAGCTTTGCCACGCGGAATCACTGTCGACAATCGCAGCGATCTGCCGGTAATCGAGATTGAGAAGACTGGATGTCAATGAACGCCTGGCGAGACCCTGGTCCTGATACTGGGATATTGCCAACAGCAGGTCATAAAGGCCGCTGGCCTCGTCGCTTTGATATACCGAGTCCCTGCCGATGGTAACGCTGCGAATACCACGCTGATTCAGAATCCGGCTGAGTGCCTGCCCCTCGGAAGCCTGTCGCACCAGGACCGCGATATCCCCGCTTTGTACGGGGCGACCATCGATGGTCGCAGATTGCCGGCCTGCTGCTTCGAGTAAGCTGCTGATTTCGGATACAACCGCCTGGTTGATCAGATCCCGCATTGCCTGGCGTGAATAATTCCCTTGATTTTCATATCTGGGAAGCTGCCACAATGTCATTGCGCTAACGCCCTTAGCCTCGAGGCGAAGCTCGTGAATTGCATTTTGCGTAATTGATTCAACCCGGGAAAACAGGATCGAGTCCTGGTAAATGAAGGCGTCGGGACGATGTGAAAAAAGAGTATTAATTGCCTGCACCAGGCCTGGCTGGGAGCGCCAGTTTGTTTGCAGGCTGAACAAATCAACCTGCGGTAATTGCCTGGCTTGCATATAGGTAAAAATATCGCCGCCACGGAAACTGTAGATCGCCTGCTTGGGATCACCGATGAGGGTCAGGCTGGTGTTATCAGCAGACAGGTAGATATGACTGAAAATTTTGTACTGGATGGAATCGGTATCCTGAAATTCGTCGATCAGGGCTACCGGGTACTGTTGCCGAAGTCTCTCCGCGAGCGTTTTCCCGGTGCTCGATTCAAGCGCATCCAGCAGCAGCGTAAGCTGGTCCTGATAGGCTAGCGCGGTTAATTCACGTTTGGCCTCGATGACCTGCAAGGTAGCAGTATGATACGCATCGGCGCGTAATTGCGGGCTAATTTCACTGGTAAACTCAAGCCAGGTATTAGCGACAGGGCTTACCTGCTTGAAAAATTCATGTTCCAGCCCCGGGTCCTGTCCTCGTTTGCTGGGTTTCGAGTTCTGCTGTAATAACTCTGTCCCCAGATACTGAAAATTCCGGAACGGGCTGCCTGGCTCCGGGGCGTTGAAAAAATTGTCGGCAGATTCCAGCAACTGCGGCAGATTTAAAGGGTGATAGGGTAGTTTTACAGCTCTGCTGAGTACTGTCGAGTTTGAAATTATTTCGATAATATCTGCCCGGTACTTTAACCAAAGCGGGGCCAGCCGGTGTAGTGAGCTGGCAATCTTTCGTGGTTGCTCCATCATTTCAGCCAGGCTTGTCCGGGCTTCCGGTATGACGCGTGCAGACGGTTTATTTCGCAGCTCGAGCAGGGTCGCGATCAGGCCATCAAGATCCGGTATATTGTCGTGAATCAATTGCCAGCCATCACTGTCAAGTTCGTATGTCCGTTTTCGCCACCAGTCTTTAATAGCGGATGCCCAGATCGGGCCGTCATCGGTTAGCATGTCGCTGTCAAAAAGCTGGTTACCGGATAACGCGTGTTGCTGCAGGCTGCGCTGGCAAAAGCTGTGAATCGTCGAGATTGATGCTTCGTCCATGCTGCGTATTGCCAGCTGCAGGCGGTTGATCTGGGCCTTGCGCGAGTCCTCATCGAGGTCTTGTGACTGTTTCAGTAACAGCATCAGCAAATCGTCTTCGCAGGCAGCGGAGTGCTGGAGCAAGTCCAGTGCCTGGTAGAGCCGTCTGCGAATTCGACCACGCAATTCCTCGGTTGCAGCGTTGGTGTAGGTAACAATCAGAATCTGTGACGGTTGTCGACCGTCGAGGATATGTCTCAGGTACAGGTCGGCGATGGTGTGTGTTTTACCGGTACCGGCGCTGGCCTCGATGAGTTTGAATCCTTCAAGATCGAGCCCTAGTACCGCCCCGGCGTCGAGAATAGTTGAGGTCGAGGCTTCAGGCACTTTTGTCACCGTGCTGGATTGCTGGCAGATAGATTTGCCGTGCACAATCCTGGAACAATGGATCTTCGAGCGGCCGGGTCGTATTCTGCTGCAACGCCAGCCGTATGAATTCGTCTTCGCATTCACCAGGGGGCGCATTCCGGTATTGGCCTCCGTTCCAGCAAGCAAGCGCTTTGCTCATCGCAGCCTCAGGATCAGCCTGCGATGCATAGGCGTAGCTGGTGTCCGGAAACACCGGTAGAGGATACTCGAGGCCTTGTTGAAACAGCGCGATATAGCTAGCCAGAATCTGTTTGGCCATGCCTGCCTCGAGATATTCAAAACGAAGACCCTTTGTGTTCGGGATTAGCAATTGACTGCTCTCGTGCCGGGCTAACTGGTCGGTCGCAGATAAGGCCAGGTGATCAAGCCAAAGCGACATTAGTGCCCTGCTTTTGACGGCTTTACTCGCGCTGAAGTGCATCAATCCAGTGTCGGGATAACAGGCGTTTACTTCTCCATAAAGCAGTGGCAGTTCGTCAATTCGACACTCGACTGGCCTGGTAATGGGTTGCTTACCGCGAAAGTCCTCCAATTGCTCGAGTAAAACACGGTATTCTGACTGAATTGCAAGCCATTCGGTTTGCGCGGCCCTGCCGTGCGGCAGCAGACCCAGCGCGGAAAACATCGCATCGTCATTTTGACGACCGTTTAACTGGTTATCCGCAAGGCGTACTGCAAGCTCCCACTTCTGTAGTCCCTGCAGGGTAAAACTTTCTTCGTCGTCGGAATCCGTTTCGGCAGGAATCCTGATACCCAGCCTCGAGCTGAAGAAGTATCGAATGGGATGGCTGAAGAATCGCTTCAACATCTGCAGATCGATACCACTATCCAGGTTTAAGGTAGAGGCAAGTGAATCCTTCTGCCAGGCCCGGGTTCGATCAGGTGGTTTGCTTGCAGCAAGATGTTGCGACGTGTCAAACCAGTATTGGTCGTAACCGGGATTGCCCGGCGTAAAATTTCTTGCAGAAAAAGACTGCATCGGATGAATCCGTGAAATCTGCTCACTGACTGTTCGACCGCTGTCATCGGTTGCGAAATTGATATCGAGGTAATCGAGCAGTTCGCGCAGCAACACCGAAGGCTGACATTCACTATTATCCTTGAAACTGCGCCCACAATAACTGAAATAAAGGTAACGCCGTGCGCACAACAGGGTTTCGAGCATCAGGTAGCGGTCTTCATCGGATCGAAGCGGGTCACCCGGGCGCCATTGGTGATGCATCAGGTCAAACTCGGCGGGATGGTCCCTGCGCGGGAAGGCGTTGTCCTGCATTCCGAGCACACAGATAACCGGAAACGGGATGTTGCGCATGGGTTGCATACCACAAAAAGTGATCCCGCCTGAATAGAGGCGGCCCGGTTGTTGATTTGTTGCCAGTTGTTTTTCCATCCAGTAGCAAACCAGGGCAGGGCTCAATTCAACGGATTCTGATTGACCGATTTCACTGATCGCGTTACGCAACGGTAGCAGCAAGTCATCAGCCACAATTCGCGGCGAAAAGAACTCTTCGATCAATTGATGCAAACGCTGCTGCCATTCCCCGGCGCTCGCAACAGTTCCAAGTTTTTCATGCCAGTATGCCAGGCGCTCGAAAAGGTACCTGAACTGGGATATGGCAACACCACCATCGGTGCCTATCTCGGTGATCGGTGCAATACCATGCCAAAGGGTATCTTCGAGCATCGCGTAGCCGGCAAAAAACCGGTCCCAGGCCTGTTGCCAGGTATTTTCGTGAATTGCGGGCAGGCCGAGGGCTCGTCGCTGATCTGCGTCGATACCCCAGTGTACCCGGCTGGAATCAAGCAGTTGATATATAAGCTCCAGCATTTGCTGATCAATACCGAATCGATTTCGAATTTCGCTACACTCGAGAAAGGCCAGCACATCGGAGCGGGTGAACCTGCTGCCGGGTAGTTTCAATAATTGCAGAAAAATCCTCACCAGTGGATGGGCGTCGCTAACACTGATATCGGAAATATTCCAGGCCAGGTCAGGGCGCTTGTCACCGGTATCCTGTTGAAAAACTGCTTCGATGTATGGTGCGTAGCGACTTATTTCGGGGACCATAACCAGGATGTCTTCGCTCGACAGTTCAGGATGTCGATCAAGCAGCATCAGCAGGTGATCATGTAGCACCTGGCATTCCCGCATCGGGCTATGACATATTTGAACCGAGATGGAATCATCGATCGTTATTCCGGGTACCGGTTTTTCAAGATTAAACAGGCTCGCCTGCAGGCATTGCAGGGTGCTGTCATTGCCAGGAGGTTGATTATCTTCAATTTCATTGCCGCTAACCGATCCCATTTCAAGCAATAAATCCTGCATCACCTGCCCCTGTCGGCCCCAGGAAGCCAGCAAGCTGTTACTGGAATCGAGATACTCCGCGTCGGCAGGATTTTGCAGGCGCATTTTCGCCTTTGCTTTTTCACTGACCAGGTCGGCCCAGTACTGGTCCGTGGGATTATGCTGATAGAGAATTATTTCGGTTCTGCGCGCGACAGTGTTAATAAGTTCGATGACAGGGGGTGCGAGACTGGACAGCGCAAACAGGCTGATACGTTCGGGAAGATTGATTTCGACGGGGTTGTTGTCGAGTCGGTCGATGATGTCTCCCATAATATCAACCCGATGAGCCTGCTTCCTGGCAGCAACAATTTTCCGCCACAGCCGGGCCTGCCACTGGTTGTCGTTGCCATGCGACCAGTCGCGAATCAACTCCGGTCTATATACCTGGTAGTGATCGAAGCTGATCGCGATTCGTTGCGCCAGTTGCCAGCGCTTGATGCCGCTGTGGTCGTCATCGAGATACCAGCGCAATGATGCAAACGCATCCTGACTCAGCAGCCCGGGCAAGGCCGCAAAAATTTGCCAACCGAGCAAGTCCCTGGAATAGGGGTCTTGATGAGGCAGTTCCTGCAGTATCCGGCCGGCTAGTTCCCATATCCACTCTCCCACCTGGGGATATTGGATGTTTGCCGCGATTCCCTGTTGTTGCGCGATACGCAGATTCAGCCAACGCGACATCGCGTAGGTCGGGACCACGATTACCTCGTGCGCGAACGGGTCTGTCAATGGCTCGACGGCAAGATGCTGCGTTAACCGCGATTGTAGCGTTTCGATTCGATTGGAACTCAGGATGCTTAAAGCCATTACAGCAGGACACTCTTGCGAAACCGGGGGATTATAAAAGTGTGACGGCTCACAGGATGAGCCATCGCGCTGACCCGCCGCCTTCCAGTATTCGAAATTTTAATTGATTACCCCGACAGATTTCATAACATTGTAGCCAGATTGATTTATGATTGTCCGATTCCTAATGACAGTAACAACTCGCGGACCCCATGGAAACCGCTTCTGAAAGTAATCTTCCCCCGAAAAATGGGGATCAACGCGTTATTGATGGCCTGGAGCGCGTATTCTTCGATGGTTACTGGATTCGATTCTACGCCCCGCTGCAAGATACGCTGGCCAATCGCAAGCGCCTGATCGACAGCCTTACCCGGCGTGCGTTTCACCATACCGAGGCCGGTATCAATACTCCGGGCAGGAGTCTTGAGCTTGCCCGCGAAGCTTACGCAAATGAAACCGATCCAGAACGTAAACGCGTCAACGCCGCGATGCTGGCGGGTGCGCTTTTCAACCGCGCCACGGATTTGTTTACCACGATCGTGGACCTGGGCGAACTCGGCGTGCAGGTCAGCGAAAACAATGAATTAATGCGCCAGTGCAGCGATTGCTTTGAGGAGGCGCTGTCGCTGGGTCAACAGGTCAGGCATCATAGTGGCTGCGAGGGAATCGACGAGGTCTGGGGTGAACCGTTCAAAGCCTTCACCATGCCTATCGATGACTTTTACGAATCAAGGTTCATAAAAATTGCGCAAGGCATGCGCGAGATCGACCAGATTGCAAATTGCATGATAGAGGTGTTCTGCAGCCAGCCACTGTTTGTCGGGCTGGAAAGTTTGATCGTGGATTACGCCACGGCCGCACGGCAGGCCACCGAAACCATGAAGAAGGATCCGATTATTTTTCAGGTGTGGCCAGACTTCGTCTCGCTCGGTGAAAGGCTCGATGCATTCAGACCCAGGTTGCCCGACGTGGCTGATCAAATGCTGCGTATGCGGATAGCCTACGGTCGAGACCTGATCCAGGAGGGCAGGTTGCTGATCAGCTATATTGCCAGTGCCCGGGTGCCGATGGCGAAAAGTGCGGCTGCTTATATTGAAGAATGTCAACGCTATGGCAAGACACCGTTGATTTAAGCGATTAATCTTTGCCACCTAAAGCAGTCTGCAATCAGAACATCGTTACACTGTGGCCAACCCTGCTACTGGCAAAGCGCTTTGCGCATTATCAAAAGATAAATCCCGCCCTGCTGACGCAATTAACCGGGTCAGTCGAACCTTATTTCAATACCGGCATTGTAAATTCAGCGTCGAGCCCGCTATCCAGCCAGCGGGAAGTCACGGTTTTAACCTTGGTGTAAAAACGTAATGCTTCCATGCCATATTGGTTGTGGTCACCAAAAGCCGAAGACTTCCAGCCGCCAAAACTGTGGAAAGCCAACGGTACCGGAATCGGGACGTTAATTCCGACCATACCAACTTCGACCTTGTCGGCAAAGGTGCGTGCAGCGGCCCCGTTTTTAGTGAAAATAGAAGTGCCGTTGCCGTAAGGATGATCGGTAGCCAGTGCAGCCCCCTCTTCAAACGAACCAACGCGCATGATTTGCAGCACCGGGCCAAAAATTTCTTCCTGGTAAGACTGCATTTCGGGGGTGACATTGTCGATTAGTGAACCGCCCAGAAAGAAGCCATTCTCGTGGCCGTCACAGACGAAATCGCGACCGTCGACGACGAGACGAGAGCCTTCGTCCTCGGCCATCTGGATATAGTTCATAACCTTTTCGCGGTGCTCTTTAGTCACCAGTGGGCCCATTTCGAGGTTGGTATCAAGGCTGGCACCAATGCGCAGTGCCTCGACGCGTGGTTTTAAAATATCGATTAACTGGTCGGCAACCTCGTCGCCGACACAGACACCGACCGAAATAGCCATGCAGCGTTCGCCAGCGGAACCATAAGCCGCACCCATCAGTGCGTTGGCGACATCCTCGAGGTCTGCATCGGGCAGGATCAGCATGTGGTTCTTGGCACCTCCCATGGCCTGGCAACGTTTGCCGTTTGCGGTGGCGGTGGCGTAAACATATTTCGCGATCGGGGTCGAGCCGACGAAGCTGATCGCCTTGACACGCTCGTCGTTGAGCAGGGTATCGACGGCTTCCTTGTCACCGTTGATCACGTTAAAGACACCCGGAGGCGCGCCCGCCTCGATGAACAGTTCTGCCAGCCGGATGGGACAGGAAGGATCTTTCTCCGAGGGCTTCATCACCACGGTGTTACCGGTAATCAACGCCATTCCCGCCATCCATAATGGAATCATCGCGGGAAAATTAAATGGAGTGATGCCGGCGACTACACCCAGCGGTTTGCGCATCGAATAGATATCGATGCCGCGTGCCACGTTGTCGGAAAACTCGCCCTTTTGGGCGTGGGGCGCGCCACAGGCAAACTCGGCTACTTCGATACCGCGCAATACCGATCCCATCGCATCTTCGATGACCTTGCCGTGCTCGATTGACACCAGCGAAGCCAGCTCATGCTGGTGTTTGTAGAGTAACTGCACGTAGCGCGCCATGATTCTGGAACGCTGCAGCACAGAAGTCGCGGCCCAGTCGGGAAACGCTGCCTCGGCAACGGCTATTGCGGCCTCGACCTCCGATTTCGATGCCAGTGGAACCTCGCTGATTTTTACGCCCCTGCTTGGGTTGAAAATATCACCGAAGCGGCCGCTAGTGCCGGCGACGTGTTCGCCATTGACATAGTGGTTTAACTGCGTGATTTCTGAGGATACGGCTTCGGCTGGCTGGCTCATGATGGCTCCGGTAAGGGCAAAATCAATAAAGGGCGGACATTATAGACAAGATATTTCTGCAAAAGAAGGTTAAAGACGCGCGCCGCGAAGCTGCAATACGTGCTGTTGTAGCAGCTCTGGCCTGGCATCGCTGGCATCGATGGCATCGCCCGCGATCAATTCGATACGACTCAACATGCCACGCGGAAGCAGGCGGGTCATCGCGTTGCCATATGCCCGGCTGAAAAAACTCCCCCACAGTCCACGCAGTGCCAGCGGTATAACTGTCACCGGGTCGCGCTGCAGGATACGGGTGATACCGGGTTTAAAGGGGCCCATTTCGCCGCTTTCGGTAATCTTGCCCTCGGGAAATATGCACACCAGTTCGCCTTGTTGCAAGGCGTTACTGACCTTGTCGAAGGCGCGTTCCATCATGTCTTTATCCTCGTGCTCTGCCGCTATTGGAATTGCATTTGCAGTTTTGAAAATAAAAGACAGAACCGGTAATTCAAATATCTGGTAATACATGATGAAGCGTATCGGGCGCCGGATGCAGCCGGCCAGAACCAGGGCATCGATAAAACTCACATGGTTACAGATAAGCACAGCCGGTCCGTCATCGGGAATCTGCTCGAGCCCGGTTTTCTTGACCCGATACAGCGTGTGGACCAGCAACCATACCAACAGGCGCATAATGAACTCGGGCACCAGCATGAAGATGAATAATGTGATCGCTGCGTTCATAAATGCCAGGATCAAAAACAGCGTTGGAATCGAAACCCCGGCAGACAGCGCAAACAGGCCGTAGAGCGAAGCCGCCACCATAAACAGGGCATTCAGTACATTGTTAGCCGCGATGATGCGGGAGCGTTTGGCGGGCTTGCTGCGTTGCTGCACCAGCGCATAAAGAGGCACGATGTAAATACCGCCAGAGACCCCCAGCATGACAATGTCAAAACATACGCGGAGACTGGAACCCTGTGCCAGGAACTCTGCCGGACCGATCAGGCTGTCACTGGATGACAGGCCCTGGTTGAAGTAGAGGTCGATGCCAAAAAGCGTTAAACCCAGCGCCCCAATCGGTACCAGGCCGATTTCGACGATGCGGCCGGAAAGACGCTCGCAGAGGAAGGAACCGGCTCCGATGCCGATTGAAAACATCGCCAGTAACAAGATATAAACCTGTTCATTTGCGCCAAGTTCGTAGCGAACAAAATTGGGCAGCTGGGTAATGTAGGTAATACCGATAAACCAGAACCATGAAATACCCATTACCGAGTAAAACACGGTCATATTCTCGCGTGCATCACGCAGAATGCTGAGGGTTTGCCTGGGAATATTAAAGCTGATCTTGAGTTCCGGGTCTCCCGCAGCAAGCAGTGGAATGCCGCGACTTGCCCAGTAACCGGCACAGGCAGTAAACACTACAGCGATGGCCATCGCCGCATGGCCCAGGCCAATCACGTAGACGCTCACGATTAATCCCATCAGGATCGCGATAAAGGTTCCGAACTCGACCATTGCATTTCCACCCACCAATTCTGCAGGTTTTAACGCCTGCGGCAGCAAGCTATATTTGACCGGACCGAACAGGGCTGACTGGGTTCCCATTAAAAATAGAATCGCTACCAGTAGTTCCGGACTTTGCAACACGAAAGCGATTCCCCCCAGCAGCATTATCATGATTTCAAGTAACTTGATACGCCGGATTAGCATTGATTTTTCGAGCTTGTCAGCAAGCTGCCCTGCAATGGGTGAAAACAGGAAAAAAGGAAGAATGAACAAACCGGCGGCGATATTTACCAGGGTATTACTTTGCTGCTGGGAAACGCTTGCTGCCTGAAACGCAATGAAAATCGTTAACCCGTTTTTATAAAGGTTATCGTTGAAGGCACCCAGCAACTGGGTCAGAAAGAATGGCCGGAATCGGCGGGTTGACAATAGCTTGATTGAGTCAGGCATGGCGAGCTCGAGAGTTGCCATGAAGGCTAAAAGAATGTGTTGCCAAGCGCAATTAATTCCGTCCTGAAGGATGTTCAAAATTTGCCAGGGAATCTGGTGAATATCCTAAATCAGTGCCGCAATAGCTTGCAGCGATAATAATCCCGGTAATAGCGTTACCTAATCGGCCCTGTGCCATTGAATCCCGACATTCCCGACGGGTGCTTTTTATGTGCAATCGAAGCAGAAAATCCTGCACGAATGGACTATAAGACATCAAACAGCTGGGTAGTTATAAAAAAGCGAAGCTTGAATGCCATCGATTAAGTCTCTATTGCGTCGCGACTGGTTTATCGGACTGGTCATTACAATCTTGTTCCTGTACCTCGCAGAGGCAGGCTGGATGGCTGCGTTCGATCGCCAGGCTTATAATTTTGGAGTGAAGTTTTCTGCGGCTAAAGAGCCGCACGAAGATATCGTAGTAGTTGCCATTGATGACAAATCGATACAGGCGCTCGGAGCGTGGCCCTGGTCGCGCGAGGTACTGGCTAAAACCACGCGTCTACTAACCAGGGCCAAGCCCTCTGTCATGGGTTTTACGATACCATTCGACACTGGTCAGTACGGTGCCGGATTGTCTTCGTTGGCCGGGTTGCGCGCCATCCTCAGTAAAGAGAAAAAACTCAGCAAGCGGGTTAACAAGGCTCTAAGAAGGACCGAGGTGAACCTGCATGGCGATAAGAACCTCGCCAGCAGTTTTAAATCTGGCGGTCGAATCGTCCTCGCGATGCCCTATACCCCTACCGATAAACCGTTGCCGGGACTAAGTCCTTCGCTACCCCAATACCTGCAAAAATTTGCCTTACCCAAGGTTAGTGCCAATGGAGGTAGTCGCGGTTTCGGCTGGCCATCGCCGAAAATTAACCGGGCTTCAGAAATCTCCCCGCCCATTGAACTATTGGCAAAGCAGGCGGGTGGGATTGGTGTAATCAGCTTAGTCGAACCGTTCAACAGTGAACCATTGATCGTACAATACGGCAGCGATTATCTGCCATCGTTTTCACTAATGCTGGCAGCTCGCAGTAAAGGTATGTCAGTGCAGCATATAGAATCCAGGGCCAGTGCCAGGCCGATGCTCGGCGGTGATGATCTTGGTGCGGACATAAACTTCGGCATCTACCCGCGCTTTTATAAAGACAAGGATGGTAAATCGGCTTTCAAGATATACCCGCTAATTGATGTTCTCAACGGAAGTGTGGCCACGGATGTTTTCCGTGACAAGATTATTATCGTTGGATTGACATCACCCGGCATCGCACAGCCGCATTTGACACCCACGGGACAGGCGATTTCATCGACAGTGGCTATCGCCCATACGGTCTCAAGTCTGCTCAACAATGAACAATACCGTTTGCCGGACTGGGCCGGCTGGGCACAGCGTGGAATTATTGTCGTGATCGGACTTTACCTGATGCTGGTAATGGGTCGTTTTCGCACCAACACCGCGCTTTTTCTAAGCCTGTTTCTGATTCTAATGATTTTCAATGCGCATTTTATGTTGATGAGCTCGCAGTCGCTATGGTTGCCGATGATGTCCGCGGTAGCCCTGTTAATTGTTGGGCATTTGATACTCGGAACGCGCCAATCAGTGAATGCGCGCTTAAGCCTGGTGCGGGGCGAGCTTTCGACTGCAAATCGTCTACTCGGGCAGTCGTTGCATGCGCAGGGAAACCTGGACCAGGCATTTTCAAAGTATCGCAGCTGCCAGGTAGATGAATCGCTGCTTGGACAGGTTTACAACCTGGGTCTTGACTATGAACGCAAGCGGCAACATAACAAAGCGGCGGCAGTGTTCAAGTTTATCTTTGAGCACGATGCCAAGTTCAGCGACGTAAGTGAGCGCATACAGCAAAACGAAAACGCGGCCAATGCGGTGGTTCTCGGTAGTCGAGACCCAACTGGCCCCGGTCCGAATCTGATTTCTGGTGCAGATACACTGGAGAAGCCGAAACTGGGTCGCTACCGCATCGAAAGTGAAATCGGGCGCGGTGCGATGGGGATGGTTTATCTCGGACAGGACGACAAGATCGGCCGTACCGTGGCAATCAAGACGATGTTGTTATCCGACGAGATAGAAGATGATATGCGCGATGAGGTTCGTACCCGTTTCTTTCGTGAAGCCGAGGCCGCGGGAAGGCTTGATCACCCAGGTATCGTCACTGTTTACGACGTCGGGGACGAGCATGATCTTGCCTATATCGCGATGGATTATCTCAAGGGCAAGGACCTGACGGCATACACCAGCCCCAAGACACTGCTGCCGGTAAGCGAGGTTTTCAACATCATTATCAACGTTGCGACGGCGCTCGATTATGCCCACCAGCAGCATGTCGTGCATCGGGATATCAAGCCGGCGAACATCATTTACGATGACGAAAAACGCGTTGCCAAGATCACCGACTTTGGCGTTGCCTGCCTCACCGACGCGAGCAAAACCAAAACCGGCACCGTAATCGGCAGCCCCTATTACATGTCGCCCGAACAGCTTGCCGGCAAGAAAGTAGATGGCCGCGCAGACCTTTTTTCACTAGGGGTGATGATGTTCCAGATGCTATGTGGTGAATTACCATTCAAGGGCGATTCAATCGCCAGCCTGATGTATAACATCGCCAATGAGAGGCATCCCGACATCCGACGTTTCCGTTCCGACCTGCCGAACTGTGTCAATAACCTGATTGACAGGATACTGGAAAAAGAAGCGCAGCAGCGTTTCGAAAGCGGCCAGGAAATGGCAGATACGATGAAACTTTGCCAGGAGCATATCCGCGAAATGGAAGCCGCCTGAGGTTTCCCTGCAGGTTCAATTAGACCAATGCCTTGAAGCGTGCCAGCGCTCTCTGGCGGGTTGTTTTTAAATCAAGAATTGGCGCCGGGTAGTCTCTGCCGAGCTTTATTCCCGCAGCAGCTAAAACCTCTTCACTCGCTTCCCAGGGTTTGTGCCGAAACCTGGCTGGAAGACCTGCGAGTTCAGGGCAGAATCGAAGCAGGTATTCCCCCTCAGGGTCAAATTTTTCACTTTGTAATACCGGGTTGAAGATTCGAAAGTAGGGCGCAGCGTCGGCACCGGACCCGGCACACCACTGCCAGCTTGCGGCATTACTGGCGAGGTCTGCATCTACCAGGCAATCCCAGAACCAGTTTTCGCCGTTGCGCCAGTGCTGCAGCATGTTTTTAACCAGGAACGAGGCCACGATCATTCTGACCCGGTTATGCATGTACCCGGTTTGCCAGAGCTCTCGCATCCCGGCGTCGATTATCGGAAAGCCGGTGCGCCCGCTGCACCAGGATTGCAAGTCAGACTGTTCGTCGAGCCACTGGAAGCCATCGAATTTGCGATTGAAGTTCTGTTGCGGAAGTCCGGGGTAGTGATACAGCAAGTGGTAAGAAAACTCACGCCAGGCGATTTCGCGTAAGAAATGGGCGGGTCCGTCACCGTGATCATGCATGCTTGAGTGATCGATCTGGTGCCAGATCTGATGTGGAGATATTTCACCAAAATGCAGGTGCGGTGAGAGCCTGGAAGTTGCGTCGAGCGCGGGGAAATCCCTTCCGCGTTTGTAATCGGTAAGGGTATTCTGCCAGAAGGCATCGAATTTTTGAGCTGCCGCGCTTTCGCCGATTTGCCAATGGCTGCTCAGTGACTTATGCCAGCAGGCCGATGGCAATAGTTCGAGGTCATCGATCGATTCGCTGTTTTTAATGTCAAGGTTACACCATTGAACCTGTTCGGCTGGTGCTAGCGGTTGGCGTGGCGGGGGTGAGGACAGGCAACCTTTCTGGTAAAACGGTGTGAAAACCCGGTAGGGGGTGCCGTCTTTCTTGCTGATGTCCCAGGGTTCCCATAATAGCGCAGCGTTGAAACTGCGGGTCTGGATATCTCCCGCGATCAGGTCCGCCTTGATTTGGGCGTCGCGTTTTATGCGCCAGGGCTCGTAGCATCGATTCCAGAAAACCCCTTCCAGTGGCAAACTCGCGGCGAGTTGTGCGATGACTTCACGCGCATCGCCCCTGAAAATTCTGAGTCTGCCGTCAAGTGCAAGATTCAGTGCGTTCAACGAATGATGTAACCAGGTTCTGCTCGCCGCACCCATTGCCCAATCTGCTGCGTTAACATCGTCCAGGATATAAATCGGCAGCACTTCGCCAGCCGCGGCTGCGGCGTTTAGCGCCGGGTTATCCGAGATTCTAAGATCCTGGCGAAACCAGGCTATGGCGACAGGTTTTGTAGTCAAAACTGAGTAGAGATTTGTTGGCGCTAGAGTGAATTAAGCAGCATGAGCTCGTCAGGGTGCGGTTGCATGTAGTACGAGCGCTCGATGTATTGATTTGGATTACGGCGAAAGTGATGGCGTAACAGGGTAATCGGAACAATCAGCGGCAGCAGCCCCAGGCGATAATTTTCAATGCAGCTGCTTAGCTCCTGCTTGTCACTTTTATCAAGCTCATGCTTCAGATAACCGCGCACGTGTTCAAGCACGTTAACGTGGTTTGATCGTTTTGCAAAATTTTTCAGAATTGCCATCATCGCTGCAAGATAGAGCGGTGCATACTCCTCGATTTGGCCCTGATGCGCAGTCGAGAGTTCACGTCCCAGCTTGCGGCCCAGGTCCTGGTTGTGACTATAGAGTATTAGCTTGTGGCGAGCATGAAAGTCGGTTAATGCCGCCCAGTCGAGCCCCGAGTCGATCATCTTATGCCAGCGCTGGTAGATGAAAACTCGTTTGACAAAGCTTTCGCGTAACACCGGGTCGCCGAGACGACCCTCTTCCTCGACAGGCAGCGCCGGGAAGTTCTGCATCAGGGTTTCGGTATAGAGCCCGATGCCGCTGCGTTGCGGCTGGTCTTTATGGTAAACCTTTACCCGCTCCATGCCGCAGCTGGGCGAATCTTTCTTGACGATGTAGCCGAATATCTTTTGTTGCCATGATTTCTGGTCATGGGAAATCTGGATCAGTGCCTGGGTAACGTTCAGTTCGGTATTCTTGTTGCCAACCGCCTCGGTCTTGCCCGCAACATCAACCAGGCGAATGGTTTCTCTCGGGACGCCGAGCCCGATCGCCATTTCGGGGCAAAACGGGCGAAAACTGAAGTATTGGCCGAGTGTATCGAGGATGTAGCGGTTTTGTTTATGGCCGCCATCGAAGCGAACCTTCTCTCCGATCAGACAGCTGCTGATACCCAGCGGAATTTTTTCATGCCCGTCAGCGACGGGCATAGTTTACTGGTGTTTGTTGGGGCCCGGGATCAGGCATAGCCGCGACGGATAAACGGGTTAAGCAATCGATGCAGGAATCCGGTGAACTGGATCGGTCCCTCGGTGACCGCGAGGCAAATGCATTCGCGATCCTGGGTGGCGACAGGCGTGTGCTGGTCGGTCTCGTCTCTGACGAGGAAATCACCCTGACCGTAGAGACCGGATTCATCGGAAAAGCTGCCCTCGAGGATTACCGTGTACTCGTCACCCATGTGGGTATGCGTCGTCGCGGAACCACCGGGTTTGATTTTCAGCAATTCAACCTTGGCGCCATTGCTGTCGCGGCACAACTCGGCGCTGTGAATATCGGCAGAGACGCGCTTCCAGTCCAGATCATCGTAACTCTTGTCGATAAACTGGTGCAGGCAACGCGGCACCCGGGAATCGAGTTCACGGGATTGTTCTTGCGCAAGATCCTGCGGCAATGAATCAAGCATGCCGAGCAACTTGGTCTTAAGCTCGTCTGATGCCTTCGCAGGCTTCAGCTGCTGCATCAGTTCGCTGCCGACATGATTAAGTTGTTGCAGCCGCTGTCCGCAGCTGTGGCAGTGTTCCAGGTGTGCCGAGATGCACAATGCCTGGCTCAACGGCAGGCTACCCGCAGAGTAGGCGGCCAGTAATTCGTCATAGGGATGGTTGTTTGATTTATCCATGGTTACCTCGTTACCAGTACTTCGAGTTTCTTCAATGCCAGGCGCACACGGGATTTAACCGTGCCCAGGGGCAGCTTCAACTCGTCGCTGGTTTGTTGGTGGCTTTTTCCCTCCAGATAGACCTTGGTTAATATTTCTGATTGTTCTTTTGGCAGTTGTTCCAATCCTGCTCGTATGCTTTGCTGGACCCGACTTTGCTGTGCCATTTGAAATGGTCCCGGGCCCTCGTCTTCAATTTCGTTGAAGATGTCGGTTGGATCTATTTCGGTCGCGTAACGACTATTGCGTCGCAGGTAATCGATGCGACAGTTTCGTGCCAGTGTAAAAATCCAGGTATTCAGGTTAGCAAGCCTCGCATTGTATTTTGCGGCCTTGAGCCAGACCCGGGTCATGACTTCCTGCACCAGTTCGTCTGCGACCAGGTCTGCACCGGGTTCACGCGCGAGACTGTAAGCACGGATGAGTGGCGTGTAGTGATCAAACAGCTCGGCGAATGCCGATTTGTCGCGCTTTTCAGCAACACGACTAATGCATGCGCTCAAATGCGCAAGCTTGTCACTCTTTGCTGTCGTGTTTGCCATGAGGGCCATTATATACGCTCAGTATCCGGGTATAGGCTTAATTACGTAGCAGCGACGATACTGGATCACTGATTGATCCAATTCTTTATTGCAGGCGTATAAGTCCCCCAACACCCTTTACCTAATGCGAGAGCGAATAAATCGAATGAATACCGACACTCCCATAGTCGAGCTTTTCAAAGACTATTTCCGAACCCTGCACGAGTCCGATCTGAGCCAACTACGCGAGCTCTATTCCGACCGCATTGTATTTAAGGATCCGGTTCATGAAATCAGGGGTTTGGTCGAACTCGAGGACTACTTCACTTCGATGTGCGCCGATCTCAGCGATTGCCGCTTCGAGTACCTCGACGAGCTCACCTATGAAAGCGCCGCTTACATCAAGTGGATGATGCACTTTAAACATCCGAAACTCGGCAATCGCCTCATCAGTGTGCGCGGCGTCAGCCATCTTCAGATCAGCGACAAAATCGATTTCCACGAGGATTTCTATGACATGGGCGCCATGCTCTACGAACAACTGCCGTTGCTTGGCAATGTCACGCGTTGGCTTAAATTGCGCCTGGTGAGCTAGCATCATGAACGGCAAAACTCCCAGGGTGATCTGGATTACCGGTGCCAGTAGTGGCCTCGGCAGGAGCCTGGCGCTGCAGCTTGCCGGCCAGGGCAACCGGGTGATTGCCACGGCCCGTAACCAGGCAGAGCTTGAAAAGCTCGCTGCGCAGAACACAAACATTGTCGCCCTGCCTTGTGATATTACCGATGAAGAAGCAATGGAAACGCTGCGCTTGCGCATCGTGGAAATCTCACCAGCGCTCGACCAGGTGATACTGAACGCCGGAAACTGTGAGTACCTCGATTTTCCTGAGCCCGACTGGTCGGCAGTGCGTCGTGTCATGGAGGTGAACTTTTTTGGTACGGTTAACTGCGTCAAGCTTGCGTTGCCGTTATTGCGCAAAAGTAACAGCGATCGTCCCCACGTGGTAGCAGTCGTTTCGCAGGTGACTGCCGCGCCGTTCCCGAGGGCCGAGGCCTACGGGGCTTCGAAGGCCGCGATGCGTTATTTCTTCGACAGTTTGCGCATGGATCTCGCGGCCGATGACATTGATGTGACAGTGGTTAATCCCGGCTTTGTCGATACCCCGCTGACGCGCAAGAATGATTTCCCGATGCCGTTCCTGATGCAGGTGGATGAGGCGGCAGGGCGCATCGTTAAAAATATTGCAGCAAGGCCCAGGCAATATAGTTTTCCACTGCGACTCTCAGCGCTGTTGTCGCTGTCAAAAATCTTACCCGGCGTATGGCAAAAAATGGTAGCTGCCGACGCCGCTATGCCTGCAAAAGATTCCGGGGAAGGTGTGAGCAAATGAATATTGCGATAATCGGTGCCGGGATTTCCGGCTTAACTGCTGCTTATTATCTGCATGATAAACACAATATTACCGTTTACGAAGCGGCGCCCCGAATCGGTGGGCATACCGCAACGATCAACGTCGAGCACGAAGGTCGGCATTACGCGATCGACACCGGATTCATTGTTTACAATGACTGGACTTATCCGAATTTTATCGAGTTGATGCAGGAACTGGGGGTTGAAACCCAACCTACTGAAATGAGTTTCAGCGTGCGTTGCGATGAAAGCGGCCTCGAGTATGGCGGAAATAATCTGAACACCTTGTTTGCACAGCGTCGTAACCTGCTGCGACCTTCATTCCATCGAATGTTGCGTGATATTCTGCGCTTCAACCGCGAGGCGATTGCTGATCTCGAAAGCGGGCGCATATCCGCGACAACCACGCTCGGCGAGTATCTTGTCGATAATCGTTATGGTGAGGCGTTCATATACCAGTACCTGCTGCCAATGGGATGCGCTATCTGGTCTGCCTCCACCGAGCGCATGGTCGATTTTCCACTGCTCTTTTTCACCCGGTTTTTTAAGAATCATGGTTTGTTGAGCGTTAACGATCGTCCGCAATGGCATGTCATCAAGGGTGGATCAAGGCGTTATCTCGAGCCCCTGATCCGGGAGTTTAGCAGCGCCATCAGGCTGGACGCCAAAATCTCTGCCGTGCGCCGCCATCAGCAAGCGGTAGAACTGGTCATGGCAAACGGGCTCACAGTACAATACGACCAGGTCGTTTTCGCCTGTCACAGCGACCAGGCGCTCGGATTGCTCGGAGATGCGTCACCGGAAGAGCGTGACGCGCTCGAAGCGATTCCCTACCAGTCCAACGAAGTGGTATTGCATACCGATGAGAGTCTGTTACCGCGTCATCGTGCGGCCTGGTCGAGCTGGAACTACTGGTTACGTGACCGACAACAGCAGCGAGCGGTGTTGAATTACAATATGAACATACTTCAGGGCTTGAAATCGGACACCACTTTCTGCGTTACGCTCAATGCGACCGAGTCGATATCGCCCGCAAAAATTATCGATAGCTTCAACTACAGCCACCCGGTGTTTTCACTGGAATCGGTAGCGGCGGCGCGAAAGATCCAGGACTTTAACGGGTTCAATCGTACCTGGTTTGCAGGCGCCTACCTGGGTAATGGATTTCATGAAGATGGTGTTGTCAGTGGACGACGCGTAGCCGATGCAATTAACCAGCTTGTGCCCTCGATGCCAGTGGATATGGGCTCATTCGACGACGTCGCTTATGCATAGTGCGATCTACCAGGGTTACTTGCGTCACCGTCGCTTTACGCCGCATGCGCACCGCTTCAGCTACCAGGTTTTCATGATGTATCTGGACCTTGACGAATTAGACAAGGTCCTCGCCCAGTCGCCTTTCTGGTCGCGCAAACCGTGGCGTCCGGCACGCTTTAAGCGCAGCGATTTTCTGGGTGACCCCGCAGTACCTTTGAAACAGGCCGTGAAGGAAAGAATCCACGACGAAACCGGGCATTGGCATGAAGGTCCGATTCGAATGTTGGCGAACCTGCGTTACTTCGGTTTCAACATCAATCCTATAAGCTGTTACTACTGCTTCGATGCACAGCAAGCGCTGCAGTTTATCGTTGTCGAAGTCACCAACACGCCGTGGAACGAACGCCAGAGTTACGTGATCAAATGCGATCCGAAACAGCGCTTTCAGCGCAGCCAGTTTAAAAAGTTAATGCACGTTTCACCATTCAATCCGATGAACATGATGTATCACTGGTGTAGCAATAGCCCGCAGCGGGTCTTAAGCCTCAATCTCGAAACCGAGCGCGATGGGGAAATCGATATGGATGCGACCATGGCGTTAAAAAGACAGGATATCAATGGCGCGTCTCTCGCGCGAATTTTGCTACGACATCCGTGGATGACCGCCAAGGTCGCATTGACGATTTACTGGCAGGCTTTAAAACTCTGGGTCAAGCGTAATCCGTTTTATGATCACCCCAAAATCCGGAATCGGGACCACCCAAATCAATCAACAATAACCAGACTGAAGACAAAGACATGAATACTGTAAATCCCTCCGTAGTTAAAGTGCCCGAAAAACCAGGCCTTATAGATGGTTTTGCCAAGAATCAGCTGCTCAAGCGCCTGCAACAGATGCCGCGTGGATACCTGTTGATTGAAGATGGCGACGAGTTACACGGTTTTGGAAATCCGGCCGACGAGATCGATGTCAAGGCAAAGATCGTGATCCAGGATCCGGGTACCTACAGGGATATCGCCTTTGGTGGCTCCATCGGCGGCGCAGAGGCCTATATGCTGGGTAAGTGGACCACACCGAACCTGGTGGACGTTGTGCGCCTGATGTCGGTCAATATCGATTTTCTGAATGAAATGGATGATTCAAAATCAGTACTTCAACGTGCCGGGGACAAGGTTATTCACCTGCTCAACCGCAACACCGAAAAGCAGGCGCGTGAAAATATTTCGCGGCATTATGATTTGAGTAACGACTTTTTCGAATTGTTTCTCGATCCGGAAATGATGTACTCGGCGGCAATCTTTCCAAGTGTGGACGCCGATCTCGATGAAGCAGCGCTGCACAAGCTAGACGTTATCTGCCGTAAACTCGAGCTCAAGCCCAGTGATCACTTGCTTGAAATTGGAACCGGCTGGGGTGGTCTGGCGATTTATGCGGCCCGGCATTATGGCTGCCGGGTAACGACCACAACGATTTCACGAGAACAGTACGATACTGCAACCCGGCGAGTGCAGGAAGAAGGTCTCGACGGAAAGATCACGGTTCTATTCGAGGATTATCGAAACCTGAGCGGGCGTTACGATAAGCTGGTCTCGGTGGAAATGATCGAAGCCGTGGGCCACGAGTTCTACAAGCAGTATTTCAGCGG